>Ga0209084_1000297_pt1 | contig 47563 bp, 56 predicted proteins | sample C_130820_MF_Meta_FD_187309 | JGI IMG/M metagenome (GOLD analysis project Ga0209084, IMG submission 187309) | Freshwater microbial communities from Lake Croche, Canada to study carbon cycling - C_130820_MF_MetaG (SPAdes) (version 2) | ecosystem: Environmental > Aquatic > Freshwater > Lake...
GACCACGTCAAGCCGTAAACCTCCCGTGGGTATGGAGGTGAATGGCTCTCATTATGGCTTTTCCGATGAGCTATTTACATTGATTTCAGAGATTGCGGTGTGCATCGCTTAGTCAGAGTCGCTGCTCGACTCCTTGCCGCCGCGGTGACGACGGCGACGACGGCGACGACGACCACCGACCGTACCTACATTGCCGGTAGGAAAAGGGTAGGGGGCACCCGCATCGCCAAAGCCCAGCTCTCCTCCGCGGTGGCGGCGACCGCCAACAGCCCCAGGACCCGCAGCACCACTCACAATGCCTCCGGCAAGCGACCCACCCCGCAGGTGAGCCTTCTTCATGCGACGGGTGAGCGTGGCCTTCTTGCCCGTCGTCTTGAGACCCGCCTTCTTCAGCATGTGACGCATCGTCTTGGTCTTGAGGCCACCGCGACGACCGCCGTACATTCCGCCGGGACCAACCTGGGGGGTAAACGTCGCACCCGCCGCGGGAATCTGGGTTCCATCACCAGCAGTTACGGTGTTAGACATTTATACCTAGGTGAGGAAATGTCTAGTGGCTGACGGAGGCCGGCGCACTGCTCCACGCCTCGCCACCGCCGCGGATAAGGTGAGCCTTGCGAGCACGCGAACGCAGTGTCGACTTCTTGCCCGACACCTTGAGGCCCGCCTTCTTCAGCATACGCTTGAGCGTCTTGGCCTTGACGGGGGTACCCTTGGACACACGCAGCGTGTGGCGGCGACGGGAGTGGCGGCGACGGCGACCACCCTCAGGGACGCCAGTCACGACCTTCGCCTTCTCAGCAGCAGCCGCAGCAGCCGCCGCGGCATCAGAGTCTTCATCACCACCATAGTGCGAGCGGTGCTTTGTCATTTTTATTAAACACGCAACACAAAAACTGCGACGCCCTCAGGCCGAACAAGAAACGCACGCCGACGGCTCCACAGTAAACTGCTGGGCCTTTGCCGCCGCCTTGGTTCGGAGGTAATAACATCCCGTCTTGAGACCCTGCTTCCACGCATAGAAGTGCATGCTCGACAGCTTCGAATAGGTGGGGTCGGCGATGAACAGATTCAGCGACTGCGACTGACAAATGAACGGGGCACGGTCGCGAGCCATGTTGATAAGCGTCTTCATGGGAATCTCCCACGCCGTGCGGTATAGCTCACGAAGCTCACCGGGCAGACCAACCATCGACTGAATGGACCCATTGTTGGCGATAATCTCCGTCCGCACATCCGGCGTCCACATACCGCGCGCCACCAGGTCCTCCACGAGATACTTGTTGATGACGATAAAGTCACCCGACAGCACGCGGCGGGAATACAGGTTCGACGTGAAGGGTTCGAAGCACTCATTGTTGCCAAGAATCTGCGACGTGGACGCAGTGGGCATGGGGGCAATCAGTAGCGAGTTCCGCATACCACTGGCACACATCTTGGCAAGAGCGTCCCAGTTCAGGTACGTTGACTTTGGCGTCTCACCCCACAGATGGTACTGCATCTTGCCCTGGCTGACCGGCGACCCGGCAAAGGACGGATAGGCCCGCTCCGCACTGGTCAGAGGTACACCACGCCAGTCGTCCGTCGGACCTGCACCCAACATGCTCTGTGTCGCAGCCGCATAGTAGATGTTCTCAAAGATTTCGCGATTCAGGTCTGCGGCCTTCTGAGACATCCAAGGAATACGGAGCATGGCAAACACATCGGCCAGTCCCTGAACCCCGATTCCGATGGGGCGGTGTCGGAGGTTGGACGTGCGGCACTTCTCTGTGGGGTAATACGTCTTGTCGACCACAACATCCAGATTGCGAGCCAATATGCAGGTATACATCCGCAGCAGCTCAAAATTGAACTTTCCATCCTTGACAAATCGTGGGAGAGCCAGAGACCCAAGGTTGCAGACCGCCGTCTCTTCCGGGGAGGTGAACTCGATGATCTCGGTGCAGAGATTGGAGGACTTGATTGTTCCGAGGTGCTGCTGATTGGACTTGGCATTACACGCATCCTTGTACAGCAGATAGGGTGTGCCAGTTTGAATCTGGGCATCGAGAATCATCTGCCACAGCTTCTTGGCAGGAATCTCCCGCATGGCGAGGTTCTTACGCTCATATCGGGTATAGAGAGTGTTGAACTTCTCACCCCAGCAATCCGCCAGTCCGGGGCAGGTATCGGGGCTGAACAGAGACCACATTCCATCCTGCTCAACACGCTCCATGAACAAGTCGCAAATCCACAGCCCGTAGAAAAGGTCACGGGCCCGCTCGTCGTCATTGCCCGTATTGAGCTTCAGACGAAGGAACTCTTCAATATCCGCGTGCCACGGCTCGAGATACACTGCGAAGGACCCGTTCCGCTTACCACCCTGGTTGACATACTTCGCAGTGTCATTGAAAACCTTCAGCATCGGCGTGAGACCCGTGGACTTGCCATTCGTGCCCTTGATATCGGCACCACGGGCACGGACATTGTGGACCGACAGACCAATGCCACCGGCCCACTTGGAAATCTCCGCACACTCTGCCAGCGTATTGTAGATTCCCCGAATCGAGTCAGACTCCATGTGAACCAGGAAACACGACGACAGCTGGGGGTGATTCGTGCCCGAGTTGAACAGGGTCGGCGTCGCATGAATGAAAAAACCCTGACTGAGTGCGTTGTAGGTCTCAATGACCTTGGTAAGGTTGTCTCCATGAAGCTGAACAGCCACCCGCATCCACATGTGCTGCGGACGCTCGCACGGCTTTCCGTCACGTGTGCGGAGCATGTACCCGTTCTCGAGCGTCTTGAAGCCAAAGTACTCAAACATAAAATCACGCGAGTAGTCGCAGGCTGCATTCAGGGCCACGCGGTTCTGGGCCACACTCCACACAAAGTCATCGTTCACAAGCTGGTCACGAGCCAGGGTATCGACGCAATCCGAAAAGAGAGACGGCGTCGTCTTCTGGTGGTTGTCAATCACCAGACGTGCCGCCAGCTTACCGTAGTTCGGGTGGAATCGAGCCTGCATCATCGCACACACCTCAGCGGCAAACTCATCGAGTGCTGACGTCTTGATCCCGTCCTGAATCTGCGTGCAGACCTTTTGTGCGACCAAATCAGGGTTCACGTGCTCAAGTCCATCCGCAAGCTTCTGAATACGTGACAGCACCTCATTGAAGGATACAGGCACGCGGTTGCCGTTACGCTTTGTGACGTAAATATGGTCAGACATCTTCACTACTATACCCTCCATCCTTACCTTTAAGCGGGCAAAAATGTGGTTTGTTTTTTTGCGTTGTAGGGCGGCACTTCTCAGAAGCGAGAGCCAATGTCGAAGAGGGCACCATTGTGGTCGCCCGTCGGGAGAGCATAGTTGAGACTGTCAACTGACTCCGTCTCCCAGTAGTCATGCATCTGGGTCGCCTCGTACTCAAGCTCAGCATCGGACTTGATACGCTTGACACGAAGCTTGCGGCGAACCGTGGTCCAACCCTTGGTGTCATCCTCCATCAGAGGCTCACAATGGGAAGGGTATCGGTCGCCAGTAGGCAGGATGACGTAGTAGGCGGGACTCACCTTGCACTGCTCGAGTGCATGGATGTAATCCTCGCGGATACGGCGCTGGGACTGCAGAGGGTAGCGGGCGTTGGCGAGCATCTCGAAGTTGGTGGAAGACATCTTGTTCGGGGGCCCTTATATAGCCGTTGGAGTATGGAATCCGTTTTCAGACGGTTTCAAATTTCGACTTCTTGGGTGCGAATAATTTAGCAAACACGACAGGATTGTGATTGACTTCCAACTCAGGCGCGTGCTTCCAAGGCGTCTTCTTGTTGAACTGAATGGACACTGCGCGATACCGAGCAGCGACGGCAAACACAATTACAACGAGAGCACCTCCACCAATGGCAGCTCCAACGAGAGCGCCCGAGTGATCCTGCATAGGTGCCTGAAATGTAGGTCCTACCCCAAGTCCCGCAACCGGCTTGGGCGAAGGAGAGTCTGTTGGACCCGGTGTCTCGGTGGGTGTCACAGAAGGAGTCGCACGAAACGACAGACTTGCCGTAGGTGTAGGCGTAGAGGAAGGAGTCGGACTAGGTGTCGGACACGACGTGGGAGTCGGCGAATAACTGATCGAAGGGGTGCGCGAAGGAGTGCGCGTACTTGTCGGCGTGATAGACGCGGTCGCCCCCGCAGACAGAGACGGCGTAGGTGTGTCCGTAATTGTAGGAGTTCCCGTTGGTGTCGGAGTTCCCGTAGGAGTGTTCGTAGGCGTCGGCGTTGATGTTGACGTTGTCGTAGGACTTGGAGATGGAGAAGCCGTTGCGCTGGGAATCGATCCTCCCTTCAGTTTCATCAGCAATCCATAACCATCGCCCGCCTTGTCAATTGTGAGTGGCGTAGATCCACATGGAAGACCGGTGGGACCATGGTACCCAAGTAACGCATTCTGTGGAGCACCAGCAAATCCGTAGGGAACGGCGAATGAACAATGAACTGCAGATGCTGTCGTTCCTCCTGCAGGTCCATTTGTCCACGTGAATGGCTGGATTGTGATGGTGTAATTTCCATTCGTTTCTAGGTTCCATACAGCGGTCGAGGGAACAGGAAATGGGATCATCTCAACTGTACCAACAACAGGCATTGCTATGTCGGTAAAGAGTGCCGATACGCCCGTGCCTATCTGGGTTCCATTCGGGAACGACTTCAGGACAAACCCAATACCGCACGTCTCGTTGGCAGCCTGCGAGAAGGCACCAAACGAGAACTGCGACACTTGACCTGTGGTGGACGCCTGAAACTTGACAACTCCAATATGACAGTCGTTCTCAACCGTGTTATTCACGTATCCGAGAGTGTAGTTTCCAACCGGGACGATCTTGGTCGTATCCATGAACGACAGCGGAGCCGGCGGCGGACGGCTCGGGACAGGAGACTGTCCTCCCGCAAAGACAGCCGAAATAGCAAACAGAAGTGTCCAAAGCATTTTGTATGAACCCGAGAAGCCTTTCCATTTGATCACTCCGTTTTCAGTTGCACCGTGATATGCATCGATTCTAGCTCACGCGAATAGAGAAACATAGAGTACGGCATCTCCAGTTTGTCGCGACTCACGTCCAGCATCTGCGACTCGCGGTTGAACAGCACCTCCGTCTTGTCCGACCTCTCCATGAAACTCTCCGTCAAGAACTTCGACATACCGTGCGACACCAGGGCATCGCGTTCCATCTCACCAACACGCATACCGCCCTCATCCGACCGCCCTTCGAGCGGCTGGTGGGTCATGGCCTTACGAGGACCTGTGGCACGGTAGTTAATCTTGTCCTCCACCATGTGCTTCATCCGCTGGTAGTACGTCGGGCCCATGAACACATCAACCTCCATCTGTTCACCCGTCATGCCATTGTACAGCACCTCGGTGCCAAAGGGTTCAAATCCCTGCGAAGTCAGAATCTTCTTGAGTGTCTCCACACGTCCCGTGGTCGTGCACGGGGTTGCGTCGATAAAGGCACCCTGCTTCAGAGCCAGGCGGCTGTACGAACTCTCCATCCATTGTCCAATCGTCATACGCGTGGGCATGGCGTGGGGATTGAAGATGATGTCGGGCCGCAGACCGCGAGACGTGAAGGGCATATCCTCCTCCGGCAGAATCATGCCCACCGTGCCCTTTTGCGAATGACGGCTTCCCATCTTGTCGCCTAACACAGGGTACCGCTCTTCCACAATTCGAATCTTGATTCCCCGCAGACCTTCCTGTGTCGAGAAGCGATAGACGGCATCCACACGTCCACGCTGATCACGCTTCGGAGTCATGGACGCATCACGGTATCCTGTCACGTGGCCCGTGACATCAACCACCGGTGTGACCATTCCGACCAGGACTGTGGTTCCAGTGACCATCGTTCCCACCTTGACTAACCCATCACCATCCAGGTGTTCGTACTCCATACCCTCCTTTCGCTTCACCGAATCGCGATGAGCCGCCGAGGTCAAGACATTGACAATCTCCGTGTGGAGCTGTGTGGCCACATCAATCATATCTTCCTCCATCTTGTAGCTGTGGAAGTACATGGTCTGAAACATTCCTCGCTTCATCGAGCCACCGTTCATCATGACCGAGTCCTCCTGATTGTAGCCACCATACGTCGTGATGGCCACCAGTGCGTTCTCGCCATAGGCCATGCAGCCACCCGGACCCATCATCTCGCGGTACATCCACGTCTGTGTCAGCGGCTTCTGCGGCAGTACGCACATGAGCGAGATTGTATCGAACCGCTTGGTGTAGTTTGTATGGTACCACGAGGCTGTCTGTTTGGTCTGAGCAATGGCAAAGGCGTTACGTGTGCCCGGATTGTGGTCGGCAAAGGGCGTCAGATTCGTGAGTGCCGACAGATTGAAGGACATGTGAAGTTCCGACCGGAGCGTGGGATGGAACGGTGTGAAGGACAGGCGAGTGCAGTCTGTCTCGAGAGAGTCAATGTACTCGAGATGCGTTGCGATATCCACCCACGTCTTTGTTCCACGCATCGTCTCAATGGTTGTGCCCTCACGATAGACCGGGCGAATCGGACGACCGGCGTCGCACGCAATGTCCAGCCGATTGTTGACCGGACTCCAGCCGATGGACACCGCCTTGCCAAGTGTTCCATTGCGGCGAGCATCGACGAGCATGGCCACCAAGGTCATTGTATTGCCAACACACGCACCATACAGGTCAGAATTCAGGTAGACGGGTGTCCAGCGAGGGTCCCAGGTTGTCGGGTGAATGTCGGCCAGCTGGCGAACCAACTTGGACTGAACCAACAGCTCGGCGATCTTGGTCGATGGAAACGGAGTCGAAATCTGAGCGAGAACCGTGAGTGCCTTGATGTATCCAATGTTACGACCGTCAGGCGAATCCACTGGACACATGAACCCCATTTGCGACCCGTGGTATCGCCGCGGCTCGGGCTTGTTGGATGTGCGGTCCATGGCCAGATTCGTGCGACGAAGGTGTGAGATGACGCCCACATACGACATGCGACTCAGCTCTTGGGCAATACCATCGCGACCACCCCACGCACCCTTGAAGGACTTCAGAAACTCATTCAGCAGGCGATACGGCCGCCAGAAGAACCCCAGTGTCTCGGGCTGAAGCACATTGACAAGGTTCGCACCCGCATAGTTCGCACGCTCGAATTGATTCACCTTCTTGTCCAGCTCCAGCAGCATGTTCTTGGACGCATCGCGGAACACGCGGCGGAACTCACCAAAGCACAAGTCACCCGAGGTTTCCAGACGCTTGAACTTGAAATGGTCGCGATCCGACGGCTGCTTGATACCCAGAATCACATCGAGAGTCCCACGAAGCATCAAGCCCAGCTGATACGCCTTGCGACGGAAGAGGCCGCCCGTGTCGTCACCACCCTCCACGTGAGGAAACATCATCTCGTGAAGAATGCGAACAATCTCCACACGGCTGCGAGAGTGAGTCTGCTTCTTCAGAATCTCCATATCTGTGTCCTCTGTCCGCTTCAGAAAGGCCTCGTGACTGAGAATGAGTGTAGACATCAAGTCATCGTACATCACCCGCTCAGACTCCAGCACATCGAACAGTGTGATATCATAGATATCGCGGTCAGACGCACACCCTAACGCCCGAAACACGCTAATCAGCGGCACCGGCTGAGCGAACCCGGGCAGAGTAATCGAGGCAACACGCTTGTGCTGACCATAGTTCGGCGGTCCACCACCGGTCTTGGGTTCTTCGTCATAGGGGTTCTTATCCGGAATAACCAGGAAATGCGAATACGGGCCACGGCTCGCATCCTCCGATACCGAGCGAATACCTGTATAGAACTCCTTCGAGGACTCGAACTTGGCCTTGCCCGCAAAGTCAATGGGAGCTGACTTCTCGCGGGGGCCGGAGAGCTGTTCTCTGGGTGGTGCGGCGGCACGCACACCCGAGTACATCATATTGTTACCCAGCTTCTCCTGGGTCAGAAGCACCTTCTCGGCACCATCAATGATGAAGTACCCACCGAGCTCAAACTTGCACTCGCCAACCGTGTAGCCATCCATACCTGTGAGGTAACACAGCTTGCTCCGCAACATCAGCGGCAACTTGCCAATGACTACATCCTTGAATTCACGAATCACGTTGGGGTTTCCGGGCATGACATACTCCACCTCCAGGTCGGCGGTCAGGGTCACGGAATAGGTCTGGTCATCTAACCGACACGCGTGAGGAAGGATAGCGTTGCCCACGTCATCCACTGGGCTTGTCCACTTCAGCTTGGTGGCATCGCGTCCGCCGATAAAGACGCGAATATACCGACCCTCTGGTAACTCAAGCTCGTGGGGATTCGATGCCTTGATGAACAGAGGAATGCGTGTCTCCAGCATGTCATTGTATGAGTCCACATGGTGCTGAATCAGCGGGAAGGCTGTGTCCCGAAAGAGACTTCGGAGAACGTGCTGGGGGACATCCATTGTTCTCTACAAGCATTTTCTCATCTAGGTTGAAACTCATATAATGTGGAGTGAGACCCAACGCCCCCTCGTGCTCGAAGGTGTAGTTGGACACACGGAGGTGAAGAGTCGGTTAACAAGGTATCTCACGACAAAGCCATACTCAAACGTGCTTGTGCTTCATGGTCCACCGGGTATTGGGAAGACGACCATGGCTCTCGCTGGGATTCGGAGTGCGGGAATGGAGCCGTTGGAGATTAATGCGACTCAGACCATGCGTAGTCATGAAGACGTTGCCCGATTGGTTGCGAGTTACCGGAACAGCCGAAGCATCAGTTCGCTGTTGCGTGGAGACACCAAGTCCTCCTGTTTGTTGCTGGATGAAATTGATGGGTCGGACTCGCATGCTCAGCGTAAGCTAGTCGAGTGGATGGTCTCCTCGGACCGCACACTTCCGGTTCTTCTCACGTGCAACGAGGTTCCTCGAATCTTCAAGACCTCGGAAAAAATTGAAGTCATTCGTTGCCATCCTCCCAAACCTTCGGATTTGAGTACTCTCTTCCCAGACCAGGACACGTCGGCTCTTGCGAGAGAGTATCAACACGATATTCGCCGTATATTGCAGTCGCTTCAGTACGGTCGGTCAGAGGCACTCCCCCCACCCGCACCGCTCACCAAGTTCAGCCTTGAAGTCAATGAGATTCTTCGTCAGAAGGCATGGGTCCAAGATGACCCTCTGCTCGCTGGTCTCGCACGTCATCGCGACACACTGGGCAACGCGAGCTCGTCCCAAGCCACTGCGTGATACATGCCCGGTGAAACACGTGGTTGCAGTTCCGAAGACGGGTGCCAACCAGAACCGCCTCCTGACACACCGCACAGTTCGTATCCGGACTGTCTACATCGTGTTCAAACGCCGCGAAGAGCTGAGTCGCCGTTGGGACAACCGGGACATCGTCAAAGGCTCCTGGTACATGCCACTCTCCAAGCCCAGCCGGGATATTGACAACATACCGCTGAGGCGGGACTGGTTCGAGGATGGCTCGCATGAGCCTGAGAACATCGTGGGTCATCCTAGCTCGGTTCCCAATGACTCGCGTGCGAAGAGGGTCGGGAAGTGCGACGGCCAGACGGAAAAAAACAGTGTCGGCCTCGAGGAGGTCACGGATAACGGAGATGACTGCGATCGATGTAGATGCCATTGATCTGGTATACGTGTTTACCCGAAAGCTACTTTCCCATGCAATAGAAGATGTACTCCGGCTCGTAGGGATATGGGTCTTCGAGTGCCTTCAAGTATTCGGCATGATTGAGGTACTGTGCAGATGTTCCCATGCGAATACGGTGAACTTGTCTCCAGGCTTCGAATACGGCTTCGAATACGAGAGATGCCTCCATCTTGATGCGTTCGAGGAACAATGTGCGTTCCTCGACAACGTACGCAAGTTCCTTCTCGTCGGTGATTTCGATTTCAGGGCGGGGTGTCATTTCGGCTGCCATTTCATATTGTTTACTTCGCCGTTTCCGTTTTCCTGAGGAATGCGTCCATCGGGCCACGCGTAGTCTTTCGGACCTCATTCGCAAGTGCACTTGACCGCAGGAACATGAGCGTATCCACCTGCTTCTCCTTGTGCTTCAACACAGCCAGCAGTGTCTCCTCTTCCAGGTCATCTGGTGTCAGATCAGGTTGTTTGGCTCCAATCGCCGCCTTGAGCTTCGTGTACAAGGCTGGGTAGGATGGGCTGATGGGTGCCTTGTATCCGTCGAGCTGGTCAATGCACAATGCGAAGAGCTGGGCCACTGGGTTCTGAATTTGATGAGTAACGTAGAAGTGGGTGTCGGGTTTCAGGTTATGCGATCGCACATAATCCACGTGCTCGATACGCTCCCCTTGCTTGGACGCACCCTTGTTCTCGTCTACGTACACATACTGCACGCGGTCACCCACATTCGGAGCCGTGCCCGGATCACGGGCTTCCATGCGGTCAGCCAGCACGCGGTGGGCAATCTGCTCGGGGTTCTTGTAATCATCTCGCAACGCCTTGCTGAGAATGAACTTCTCAATGGGAACACGATTGTTCAGAACGTCCAGCAGGATGTTCTTCACAAACGCCTGGGCTTCCTTGACAGTTGCCCCACTGAGGAGCAGGTCCAAGGCCCCGCCATACACATCCTTCACGATAGGAGCATTGTCTCGCCGCTTCAAGACGATCCCCATGGACATTCGCTTCGCCTTCTTCGGACTCGGGTCCTCCTCGTACTTCATGCCGACGTATCGCTTACGACAGAATAGAATGAATGGATAGAAGGTCTTCTCGTACGCGATCTTGTACGGTCGGCGACACTGCTCCGTGATTCGCTTTCCTGCCTTGATACCCAGATCGATGGAAGTCGCGAGATCTTTGGTGGGGAACTTGATGAAGATAGAGTCTGTGTCTCCGTAGATAACCTCTCCGTTGAACTCGGACTCCACGATGTGTTTTGCGAGGAACAGGGCCTTTCGTCCAGCGGCGGTGGTGCAGGCGGCAACGCACATCTTTCGGATAGGAGACGTACGACTACCAGTCTGCCCATAGACGCTGTTGGCGACGACCTTGTAAGCAAGCTGAAGACCATTATAGACAGAGCGAGCAGCATCATCATATTTAGGATCTTCCATCATTTGTTTGTATTCCTTTCGTTTTGCCAGTAGGATCTCCAGCGTCTTGGGCAGAACGCCCGTGAGCATTGGCTGGTCAGCCTTTGGCTGGACGTAGGTGCAGACCGTCTTGCCACCCATCTCCTTGTTATCGTACTCAACCTCGTCCAGCACATACCCCATCGCCTTCAGCTTCTGCATCGCCGGATAGGTCATGCCCTCACACTTCGCATCAATCTGCTTGTCGTTCTCGTCAAACACTCGCAGACTGACCAGCGTATCGGGTGAGATGTTGTAGGCAATCATGTTCGTCGGATACAGGGAGTTGAAATCCAGAACAGACACGGGCTGGTCGAGGTACATTCCAATCTTCGGGCTAATCACCACCGCACCCTCGTAGCCAGCCTCGTCGCCAGACTCATAGTGCTGCGTCTGGATAATCTGGTTTCGCTGAGAGGCGTAGTAGACGACGGCAGAGAAGATCTTGATACCCTGACCACGAATCAGGACAAACTGCATCGGAACCTTACACACATCGGCCATACCGCGAGCATTGACGATGGTATCTAGCTTGGCCATGAGTGTCAGGACCAGGTCGCAATCCTGAATGCAGTACCGAGCAATGCGGGCCCGTCCAGCCGCACCACCTTCGCGATGAAGCCGGAACAACTCGTGTGGCTCTACATCATCTTTTGTGAAGGTCCACTCGATGGACTTTCGCTCCTTCTCGGAGATGTCGGTAAAGAGATCGGCTGGACCATCGATAACGAACGTGTTTGAGGAGATTGACGTAACTCGAAACTTCTCTCCTGCTCGATATGGGTCTGTTGTGTTTCCGACCAAATCAAAGCGGACATAATTACCAACCCGTAGCCCACGAGTACTCTTTGTGTTAACGACATTGTTACTATACTCGATAACCTTATCTCTAAGAAACACGCTCGCCACATTGTCGAGCTTGAAGGAATCCAACGAGTGTTCGCGACGCATGTTCAGCAGAAGGTCAATACACAGCCGTCCTCGCATGGCAATCATCCGCAGTTCGTACTTGCCCGACGCCAGTTCGAACCGCTTGGTGTCCGAGAACTTGGTTGAGTACTTTCCATTCTGATCACGCGACTTGGCCGGTGGAGCACGCGACAGATTCACATCCTCCAGGATGCCCAGACGCTTGCACCGGTCCTCAATGTACGCGTCATCGAAACCAAAGGTGTTGTAGCCCGACATGATATCCGGATTTTCGCGACGGACATCCGCTGCGAACTTTAGGAGCATCTCCTCCTCCGTACCGCAGGCCACGAACTCTGTATCCGCCTCGCCCGATGGCTCCGTGGTTCCCAACACAAACACCTTCTTTGACGTGGGCGTCATCATATCGTCAGACCAGCGATACGAGATGCCAATCTGGACAATCGGGTCCTTGTCGGCCATCGGGAAGTTGTTGCCGCGAAGAGGACACATCTCCAAATCGTAACAGGCCACCTTCATCGGAATGTTACCCACTGCGGGCTTGACCGTTGTCCAGTCGCAGGTGTAGAAGACATCCACATTGTACAGCGGCTCCTCCGAGTCGGGGTCGGTGGGAACATCCGACTCATCGCCCACAAACTGAATGGGCGAGGCCGGACCCAGGTGACGCTCGTGGAGAAGACGAATGAATGGAGGTAGGCCGGACTCGTACAGAATCTTCAGCTGGCGATTTCCGCCTCCCTTCTTGATAATCTCCTGGTTCTCGGCGTTGATGTCACGAATCTTCTTGTGGTACTCGGCCAAGGACTTGCAAGTGACCTTCCAGACCTCCTTCGTCTTCAAGCAGTCAAAGCCAGCCATTGCGTCATACTTGGAGACCCGATCAGCCCCACCGGGGTCCGCAGAGGAGTAGAAGTACGGCTTGAACCCAGTGATTCGCACGCATGCGACAGACTTGTCACGCAGGCGTCCGAAGACATCGACGACGTACTGTCCCTTGTTGTCATGTTCGTGCCAGTCGGAAGGCTGCATTTTGCTTTCTGTCTGTCCTATACTCTCACTGTCCGTTTTCCATGAAACTTTCTGGGTTTGATGATAAGAGGTGCCGATGTCCACAAACACGGTTGACTGGTTTTACGCAAGCACGCGTGGCAACATGGACCAAACTCATGTAGCCGAACACAATTTCGCCAATGAATCGGCGATGGGCCGTCAGACGTCGTTCTTTGGAGGCGATGACTGCTCGGGTGCGTTAAGTCCCGCGTCGGCAATGGCTGACCAGCCTGGTATGATTGCCCGCGGCGGGTACGGTATGGGTCCCGGATGCGACATCGACAAGAACTCTGACCTCCGGTGGGGTGATGCGGAGGGACTGCGTGTCAAGGGCCCGAAGCAGCTGTGGGTTCGCCCCTTCTCGACCACGCCCAATCTAGGTCGCGGACGTCAGGCGGATTCTGTGGGCGACGAGTCGACGCTGATCCACGCACAGCTTCAGCGGGCCAAGAAGGAGGCGTCGACCATCATGGACAAGACCATTCCCAACTATTACCAACCGCTCATCGCCGTCAAGCAGTCTGAATTCAGCAACCCCAACAACTGGATTCAGAATTGGACATGGGGCGGTGATTCCGCACGCTTAGTTAAGAAAACGCGAGTCGACGGGAGTACATAATGAGAGTGCTCTTCTTTGCCAATCGTATGCCTGATTTATGTGGGGCCTTTCTCCACGACATTGACCTAGCAACCGAGTTTCAGAAACGCGGACATACGGTCGCGTTTCTGACGATTGAAAAACCAAAAGAGGGATACAATGGTGGGATTTGGCGGGGCTTTCGCTTCATGCACTATTCTGCCGGAGGCGTGCTCCTGGATGCCAGCGACCTGTGGGTCTGTCCTCACGCACCATGTCTTCCCTATGTTCGCAAGGTCAACTCCCGGGGATACAACCGCCCGATTGCCGTGACGGCCCACTTCGATGGCCGCTACTCCGTTCTCACAGATTTAGCCTCGACAAAGTGGGTAGAGATGTTCATGTTCATCAATCGCACAATGGAGGGTACCTTTCACAAACAGGTGAATCCATTCCCACCCATGATTGTGCGTACGGCCGTTGTTCGCCCTCTCATGCACGAGGCCAATATACGCATGGACTCGCCGCCCGATGGGGATATGATCACTTTGGTGAATGCGAATGTCAACAAGGGTGTTCACCAGTTCATTGAGCTCGCCAAGCGGATGCCGAACCGCAAATTCCTCGGTATCCGACCGTACTATGGAGAGTTGTGGCTTCCACCAGCCCCGCCCAATATTGAGTGGATTCCGTTTGACAATGACATTCGCAATATTCTGAAGCGAACTCGTATTCTGTTGTTCCCTTCGTATTATGAGAGCTTCGGGCGTATCGCCGTCGAGGCCATGTACAATGGTATTCCCGTTCTATACTCCAAGCCGGCGACGGAGAACGTGCCTCTGGTTGGCAGCACGGAAGGCGTTGAAGAGTGGATTACCCCGGCTGGTATTGCGTGTGTACGCGATGCCCCCGAGGAATGGATGGCCGCAATCACCGCACTTGACGACAGCGAGACATATGCTGCGAAACGGACTGAGGTGATGGCTCATATCAAGTCAATGAACATCTTCACAGAGGCAAAGCGTATTGCTGAGATGATGGAAGACTTTCAACGTGCGTATCCTATTGCGGTAGCTGAGCAGGCTTCTCGAGTTCAGGAGCCGACAAGGACGGAGCCGGGAATGCCTGCTGCGTTACGCCCCCCGCCAGCGACTGCCCGGATCGGATTTTCGAGTGGGCGGCTGAGGCTACAGAGGTGAGCTTGTCCATAAGCTCGCGACCCTTGGAACAGATTTCCTCTTGCTCAGTCGTCATGCCGCGATCAATCTCACGAGGCTTCGGAATATGCTTTGACCCCGAGACAATAGGTACCTTGAGTAGCGAGTCGACCGCCTGATATACATCACCGTTATACTTCAGAAGAGCTGCTTCTGCTTCCTGCTCCGTGCAGTTGGTGAGGGACACAATGGTAGCACTCATCTTTTCTTGATTCAAATGTAAGTACGTGAAGATGCGTTTTATCGAATCGCTCTGCCCTCCGGCGTTGCTGTATCTTATTTTCCTCGTCGTCCAACTGGGTCTGGATTTATCGCTCGGGATGTGGGCGACCTTCGCGATCAAGCTTGTCCTTGGTGCGGCGATTGTCAAGGTTCTCGACACCTTCTGCGGCATTGGTCTGACGCCCGTGTCCTGGTTCCTCGTGGCGGCTCCGTTTGTCATCACGTCCCTGGCGACAGCGATTTCGATGGGTACCAACTTTGATGAGACTGTTCTGGTCTACTTCCAGCCTGGGGATGGCAAGGAGAAGTTCACAGTCGCCGGTGGTGGGTTCCTCCAGCCGAATGCCCCGGGTCCGGGCGAGCCGCCGGAGCCCGGTATCACGGTGGCGACGCAGTCTTGGACGGAGGGTGCTGCCGGCAACAAGTGGGGGCGTAATGCGTCGGATTCCTTCGGAGAGGCACTTATGTTCAAGAGGACGACGCAAAACGAATTCCCTACTGCCGTAACGAAGTAGTCTCATCGTCAAAAATGTGCCTCATCCGTGCTTTCACCGCTCTCGACCACTTCCTCTCGTCTCGCCGCACCGACCGTGGCTGCATCACTCAGAAGTATCTTCTGGGTGAGTACAGCGACTACGATGAGTCCATGACCCATGTTCCGGAGAACTGCATCTACGTGGAGGTTTGGACCAAGGGCAATCAGGTCCGTCGCCGCCTCATCTACGAGCTGGAGGAGATTACGCCGTACATCGGTAACCCCTTCGACCCTATCCGCACACCGTGGACCTGGATTGGCGATGTGTCGACCGACGTTGACATTACCGCCGCGGTTGAGAAGTACCTCATGCCAGGTAATGAGATTCGCCTCGACCTTCTACTACTCTTCCTCCACTGGCATGAGGAGATGGAGATTCGCTACGTCCATCCGGCGTTGGGACAGGAACTCTTGTTTCCAAACAGTGGAGTAAGCATCGGCACCAATGGACCTGCCTGAGGATCCATTCAAGACAGCTGAACGATTCATTCAGATACGCGACAAATGCCTTCCGCCCACGTGGACGGCACAACTTCAGCGAATCAATGACATGATTGTCATGCCATTGATCACGCTCTGTCTTTTTTTACTTGGGTCTGGTGACCTAATTATGCTAGGCTCGACGGCAATGGCAGCATACAAGGTCTGGTTGGAGTGGATTGAATATACCGAGTTATTGTTTGTCGTTCAACGCATGCGACTCCGAGCCGTTCAGCTAGGTGGACCGTTCATTGTCACCAATGACCCGAAGTACATGGCCTATGTGTGGGCTGATGCGATGGTTCGCTCACACACGCGTTGAGGTCCCAGTAATTACGGCCGCACCCGGGGCGTTACCACCAATCGACTGTCCCCCAAAGCTATACGACGCACCACCATGTCCCTCTCCGCCCATCGGAGCACCCGCATCCCCACCACGCATGCGGTGACGGCTACGGTGGCGGCGGGAGCGACGACGACGGCCACCCGTGAGACCCGCAGCCTGGCCGGTATTGGCTACCGGGGCCGTTCCACTCACAAGCACGCCTCCATATTCCATGCCAGCCGGTGCTCCACCTGGACCCGCGATAGGTCCAGCCGCACTCGCGAACATGCCACCGCGAACCGTGCGGCGGCGACGGGTGTGCTTCTTTGCCTTCTTTGTATGACGGCGACGGCGACCACCGCAGCTTCCTGATTTAGCCATTTACATCTTCACGCGAAAAGACTCCGGTGCTGCCCGGGAGGTCGTCATAGTACTCATACCCTCGAACCAACGCCCCAGCAGGTGCGTCCGCGAGTGTGAAAAGAGCCGTCAAGTCTGGCTGGTGGAATAGACGCAGACACTCAGCAATCCATTCCTGCCGCTGAGCCCAGGTTGCGAGGGGATGGACAATCGTTCCATTCATGGCCCACACATCGCAGACAATAAAGACATCCTTCGACAAGCGAACCGTGCGAAAGACCGTGTCACAACACATTCGCTCATCCATGACGATGGTCAGTTCCTCCTGATGTCCACCCTTATCATCGATGCTCAGTGCGACAGCTTCACTACTCGAGGGTCTTTGGGTCAACAGCAACCAACCAGGCAGGCCGCTCAGCTGCGGCACTCGGTGCTTTGCCACCGTCGGCACGCCCGTCCTCACGAGGGGCTTCCACGGATACAGGCGATGCATACGTTGGTACATTCACTTCCTGCTTAAGATGCGGCGGCTCCGTGAAAGGGAGTGCAGACGTCTGTGTGAAAGGTGGTGGGGGTGGGGCAGACACCATGGGTTCGGCGAAACGAACCTGGGGAGGTGGGGGATGGGCTGGGTACATCCACCTGACAACGGCAAAGACAGAGAGGTGAATGAGAACCAGCATAATCAACGACGACATTGCTAAGGTCAGCACATCGAGGGCCTCCATTTGTTTTGTTCTCGCCTTTTCTTACTGTGAAATCCTACGCAGTTCTTCAAAGTACTGCGTTGCTGTCGGAGTCTCTTCCTTCCACATGCGAGGACTCTTGGAATACTCTGTGATTGTCGCATACTCCACGCTGTAAGACCGCGAGATGACCCCGCCTGGGAAAGGCCTTTCGAAGAGCGTGATGGATGGTTCCGACTGAAAAACCTGATAGACCTTGGCCTGCGTGTTGATGCGGCCGTTTCCAGTGTACAGGAAGCGTGTCTCATAGGTTGTTCCGGGTTTGCTGGCCCATGTGGGCGGGTCAGAGGTTATCCTAAGCTCCATTCTCCACTGTATTCTTGAAGACGATATCCTCTAAGCTAGACGGGTCCGCGAGAATCTCCGTCATGCGGCGAGCGGCGAGGTTCAGATTCGCCTCAATATCTGCCCACTCAGCCGGGTCATTGGTGAAGACCGTGTGGCGAGTCGCCTGCTTCGGGAACTTCTCAATCAGCTCAGAGTCTGTCGCATCCAACATGTGCATGTACACGCGAAGCTGGATAATGTCATACACCGGCACCTCCGAGAAGAAGCGTGTACGGTTCTTCGAGTCCACCACACGATTCTGCGAGGCCACAAAGCCGTCGGTACGACCGACCAGGGTGAAGGCCTCCTTCTCCATCCGGAGCATGCGAGTGTTCCGCTCCGTCAGAACCACCTTTCGCTCAGCCTCGTAGGCATTGAGAATCTTGTCCTCGTTGGAGAGTCCACGCTTCTTCGCCACCTCACCGCGGGCATCCGACAAGAGCTGCGTAGCCATGGTCGGCGTCATGTTCGGACTGCGGTCAATAACCTTCTGGCACGCAGCCTCCACCTTGGCCAGTGTGTCGCCAACAGTCGGCAGAGCAGCCACCGCATCTGATGTGCTCTTCTTGACGACTGTCGCTGCCTCCACCTCAGCCTGAACAGCCTTGACCTCAGCCTGCGAAACATCGATTCCCGCAACAACCTTCAGCTCCAAGGAATGCTTCTTTGCCTCAGCATCATGGAGGTTCTTCGCAGCCTCCATGTCCTTCTCTGTGGCCTCATCAGCACTCTTGCAGTTGTCGAGGGCGGTGAAGACACTCTGCTGAATCTCGCGGTCTTTGAGAAAGGCCCCCTTGAAGTTGTTGATGGACTTTCGGTTGTGCTCCTTCTCGATGGCATAAATCCTCTCAGCAACACCCTTGTCCTTCTTGAACACATCGTACATGACCTGGGAAGTCGGCTGGTAGGCGTGGCGGCCGATAATACCTGCGACCTGAGTCGCGGAGAAGGAAGGGCGGAACATTTTAAGTAGGATGTGTGTATGTTATTCGGGACGCTTCCGTTTTAGGCGAAACTCCGCTGCATCTTGACAATCGCATCAATCCATCCAGGCATTCCATTGAGAACGTTCGAGACCTGCATGGTGGGGGCACATGGCGTGCTGTCGAGCGAGCCTTCGCAAAGCAGGGTCGTGGCGGCAATCAGAAAGGCACGCTTTCCCTTGTCGCCTGGAGTCCACCTCAGCGAGTGGATGCGGTACATGACATCAATGTACTCCCGAGTCGCAGGGGGTGTGTTCCTACGAATCGCCTCCCAGAAAATCCAGACCGGGTGTGTGCTGTCCGCCCCTGACACAAACTCATCTGTTCGCGGGGCAAAGAGCAAGTTCGTCTTGGTCTGCTTCTTGTGTTCGCGACAAAAGCTGAAGACCCATGACATCCAGTACAATGCCCGGGTCAGGTCCCGCACATCCGCACGAATGCAATAACAGAACTCGTTCATAGGCACAGCGATTGGCATGGGGTCAGACTGCTTCAACACCTGGCCTCCATAGAGTCGTGAGGGCGACTTCAGGCTCTCCTGAATCGTGACGGGGTCAAAGTCGTGGGCCGGCTTCATGGTCGGAAGAGTCGACAGTTTGTTCTTGCGGCACAGAGCCAGAGTGGCCGCCACTTCACAGACCATCTTCCGGACATCAGGGTGATTGCGAATGCGAGTCATGCTGCGAATGTCGTAGGCACCCTCGATGGGGGCATATGTCTCATACGCCTTGGCCAAGTACAGAAATACGTTCGGCTGGGCACGGTTAATGTGAAGGGCCGCAGCTTCAAAGAGCGAATCCCATAGACTATGCACAAGACCAGAGCAGAGCAATTCAAGAGTCCAATAGCACGCATAATCTGCGTGACCTAATTGGATTGTCTGAATCAACACTTTCCGCACGTGTGCACGTGGATGACCACAAAAGGTCGTTTTTTGAAAGTCGGTTACAGGGCGAGGGTCAGTGACTTCCATTGTGAGTTCTGGGCGTTTTATACCTACTTGGGTGACGCAGATAGCAACCCAGTCAGTCCTTTGAGAAGTTCGACAGTGTGGTCACTTGCTGGAGGACGTGCGGGTGCACCCAGTGGCCCAGATGAGGGAGAGAAACTCGCACCGCCCATCGCCTTGCGACCAATTACAAAGATCATAAAGAGAAGTGCCAACACAATCGCAAAGTTGAGTCCGACTCCAATCCACTTGCCATAATCCGTAGCTTGTTGATGCGTCGTCTTGTTGATGTTGATCTGATTACGGATGTCGCTAATTTGCTTATCGAATGTGCTCACAGAGTATTCCATGTCATCCTTGACGGTGAACAGCTTGTCCTTTACAGTGTCGACAAGGTCAAGCGTCATCTGCTGTTGCTGCGACTGGTTGCGTAGGAACTGGTAATCGGAGAGGAACTTGTCAATCTTTGCCTGGGCTTGGGACTCATACAATGCGTTCTGTGCATTCGCATCCTTGGTCAGTGCTACGTAGGCAGCCCCCGCTGCCTCAGCCCCCGGCGTTCCAGCTGTCGCACGCATATTAGCCTCCGCGGCGGCGACTGCTTTTTGATGGTCGACCTTCGCATTCGCCACTGTGAGTTCTTCATTGAATCGTGTCTTCTCTGCCGAGTATCGCATGTACAAGTCGGACGCATGGTTCAGACTATCGATCTCGAACGCAGAGTGGTCGTCGAGTGGCCTGGCAACGGCAGGCTGGGGAACCAGGTGAACAGAGGCGTCCGGATCCGCCTTGCTGACGCATCGCTGAGCACCCTCAACCGTCCGAAGCTCGTAGCCCGTGGGACATTCCATCACACACGATAACGGAGCAGCTCCGTACGTTGTGCCAATCGGACACTTGAACTGCTGGTTACCCATTATCTCTTAGAAAGATAGATTGCGAGCGAAAACCCGACACACAATGTGAAGAAGGCGAACCCATGGGCAATCGAAGCGGGAAGAAAGAGATAGCCAAAGAGGGCGAGAACAACAAAGAAGAGGCAGATTTGAAGAGTACGAATGTCCATTGCCGCCAACTCCTTGATGTCCAGTTTCGCATTGGCAACATCAACGCTCGGCTGAGTGGGAGGACGCAGGGGTTTGAGTTCGGCAATGGCCTCTGCGTATGTTGACGAGACTCCCTCGTGAGGAGATGCACTCATTACTTATTCGCAACAAACGGTCTGAGGCCGTTAAAGATAGGACCGACTACACGAGCATCGCGAACGGCCTGCTGGCTCTGTCCAAGGCGAGCGTACGGGATCCGAACAGACGTGCCGTTGTTGATATAGGGAGCCACGGTAGCCGCCATGCGAACAAACCGAGTGTACTCAGATGCGTCGACGCCACGCATGTGACGCTGGGTAGCTCCGGGTTCATAGAAGGATTGAGAGACCGGCATTTTATTACTCCTACAAGATAATGCTCGGGTGGCTCACTACCCTATTGTTTACGCTGATTGTCATCGCGACGGCAAACGTTCGAGAGCGAGCGACGTTCGACGCAGCAACCCCGAGCGGAGAAGCGGAGATCAACTCGATAGATGTTGAGTATCAGACGCTCCTTGATGCGTATAAGACAGCGTACGTCGCATCCAAACAAACGGGTGGGAGCTCTACAGCCGTCGAGACAGTTCAGGCTCAGATTCTCGCTGCCCAAGACCAGCTGCGTTCACACATTGGGCAAAACCAGTTTTACATTCAGACCTTCTTGGATGAGTACGAGGGAACGAACCCCGAGCTGGACGACCTTCACGCCAAGTCCCAAGTCTTCAAGGACCAGGGTCCACAGGTCGCAGACGAGCTTGTGGCCTCAAATGCGAATGTCGCGACACCCATCGACTACGGTTCGATGATCACTCGCGTTATCGTCCTTGTCCTCCTCCTTGGAGTTAGTCTGGCCGTTAGTGCGTTCGCATAACCTGAACCAGCAAGGCAAGTGTGGCAAGTAAAAAGACGCCGCCCAGGACCTTGAGTCCCGCACTGTCGCGAACATCGAGAGACTGATGAAGAAGTCGGAGTGTCTGAAGCTTGTCTGTACCCGTCAAGAGACCATTATAGTCACGCTGAATCTCCATGATGCGGTGAATGAGTTCCTGTTGCTGGGGCTCTGTGCCCGACTTTGCCGACACTTCAAGCATTTTGTTAAGCGAGTCACTCATGGCCACCTGTGCAGCTGCGATGGCGTCGATCTTTGACTGGTCATTGTTGGCAAGGGCGTTTTGGACCAGATTGTCATAGACTGTTTTCCGCTTCTGGTACTCGGCTTCCAGGTCAGCCATGTTGCCCGTAGCTGTTGGGTCGGTCGCGGGCACCGCACCCCTTGCAGCTGCAATCACAACCGCAGGAGGTGGACCACTTACATTCCACCTCCATACGTCCGGTGTAAACCAGGATGGTGTCGGACACTCTCTCGGGGGGAGTAATCCAGCATGTAAAAAGGGTGAATCTCCTGTGGCGGGATCGGGCCATGGATTTTTCCCCGATGCGAATTGTGTTCTAGCAAACTCCCATGCCGTCGCACAGTTAATACATGTTTTGGTAATCGGATCGAATGCGGTTCCCGATGCACACGATGGCATTATGTCTAGGCAACATTTACGTCCGCCACACAATAGCGGTAGTACGTGCATTTGCCAACCGTGTCACTATGGCGAATGATCTCGATAATGTCGCCCGGATTTGCACCAATCAGACGAGCCTGAATATCCTGCGAGTCAATCCACGGAAGCTGGTCCTCTGGCTTGACAATACGATTCTTGTCCAACACAACCTTCGCCTCCTCCGGTGACAGAATTCGGTGAGGTACGGACATGCGGTGAGTCGTAATGTCCATCTGGAGCTCGCGGAGGTGGAAGAACTGGAGAAACCCCTTCTCTGGCACGGTCGAGCGAATAATGTTCAGCAGGTTCTCAGACGGCTTGGAGGTTGGCACAACCACCATGCCATTGGTGTACTCATTCTCCTTCGCATAGGCAATGTACGTATTCACATCGCGTTCGAGCATCTTGTCCTTCTGGCTGAAGATGACCAGAGCGTCGCCCATCGTGTAGGCACTCACATCCTTCAGCCCGGTAACGACGGGCTTGGTGTCGTTTGCGAGCTTACGACGCTCAAAGAGGATACGTAGAATCGAGAGAGCCTTGTCCTCCATTGTGTTCTTCTATCTAGTAGACTGGAAAGAGTTCGTTTTTTATACCCGAGTTAGAACAATGCTTCACATTGCTGCCCTCATTGCCGGAGCTGTCGTTCTGTGGGCCGCGTGGACCATGTCTGGGGCACAGGAAAAGTTTCAACCCGAACTGCTTGACCAATCTCAAGCAAAGCGGACACAGGAGGTCGAACATTCGTCGCACGCACAGCGGACGAATCACATGCCCTTCTCTTCGTTTGTTGAGGCCGCCAAGGGGATTGCCACGCCGTGGCGAGTAAACGCATATACAGCGGTGATGTGAGAAGACATAATGAAGATTCCCAAGGCCCTTCGTGAACAGGTGTGGATTCTTAAAGTCGGCCCAAGGTTCGAGACAAAGTGTAAGATTGTGTGGTGCACGAATCGGATGAATGTGTTTGACTATCAATGCGGTCACAATATCCCTGAGTCCAAGGGCGGTGAGACAACAGTGAATAACCTTGTACCTATCTGCAGTCGTTGCAATGTCAGCATGGGCAATCACTACACGATTGACCAGTGGAACGTCAAGTTCGCATCGCCGATGCGGAAATGGTGGTGCTGTTAGTGGTACTCGTTCATGAACTGATGTCCAAGGTCACTCCAGCTCGGACGCTGCATGCCCACGGGTTTGAGAAAGTAGTACCACTCGTCCACCATCTGCAATGGCTTCCAGTATTGGTCGAGAATATACAGCCAGTGTGTGTCGGGATTCTGCTCATACAATGCCAGTCCCTCCGACCATCGGTTGATAAGGGTATCGTAGTACCGCGAGTGGATGATGTACCCGCCCGTCGTTTGTGCCTCTTGAACACGGCCGAGGTATGGTGTAACCGGATCTCCACGAATCAGATTGAAAGCGAGAAGTACCATGTCAAACGTCTCGGGAAGGTGGAGGAACGCATCTGCGAGTTCTTGCTCATTCACTACGAAGGAGAAGTCATCCTCAAGGACCATCACAGACTCGTATCCGCGAGACCGTGCTAGTTTCAAGACTTCAATGTGCGACTGTGTGCACCCGAGTCCGCCGGGACTACGCTCAATCGCCGAAAACCGCTCAGCCGTCATACCCATCCGAGCAAGTTCAGTCTCCGTCTCTAGCCGGCGGTCTACTCGGCGGTCGAGGTTGATGTAAAAGCAGTGCATTGCTTCTTCTCAGACCTTCTTGTCTAAAAAGGAAACGCCAAAGTACTCTTCGAGTTCACGCACTCGGTCTCCTCGCGTACCCAATCCCGACAGTGAATGGGTTCCAAGTTTCTCGTGGCCATTCTCTGTGACCCTGAAAATCTCCTCGTAGAATTCCACTTCAGTTGGCAGCACTGGGACATTGTTGAGACGGCAGTACATCGATACCCACTGGTCATCCACGAAGCGAGCACACTCGGGAAGTGGAAACCTTCGCAGCTCCCTCAGAATAGACGTGTGAACAATGTTTCCAACATATCCGTGGACCATGCCACCCGACGTCTTTTGCTTGATGGACTCATAGTGGTTCTGATAAATACCAATCTGCGACACAGACCACATCATTCGCTCAATGAGATTCGGGGCATACTCCTGGTCATCATCGCCAACAAAGACCCACGCATCTCTCGGCGGGGTGGTCCCAATGTACTTGCTCGCAGGCCCATAATCCTCTCCGAAGCACAGTGTAACCTTTGACGCATAGGGCTCCTGCATCAGGTACTCGGGTGGGCTGTACTCGCCGAACCGATGATAGGTATGCGACACGGCTACGTAGACCCGGTCAACCTGGTGAAGAAGCGAATCGATTGCCGCACGGCACTCGGCCTCTCGGGGAGGAATGGTGGTGAGGCTGGCAACAATTGGAAGGCGAGGCACGTCGAGAATGCGGTTGTTGTGGTCAGCGGCATACCATGTCGGCGTCCAACCCAGTTCTTCGAGGTGGGCCCATACATTGACTTCCCATGACAGGTGAGGACACATCTGAAACTCGGATCTATGGGCAAAATAAAATGCGTTGAGCGAGGCAACATCTCCCAGAAAGAAACCTCCGCAGAAACGCCAGTTCACAGATGACCAGAGCACACCCCTTTCCCAGCATCCAGGTACGTACATGCAGGTGTCTGGATAGACTCGGGTAGACAGTGTCCGAATCTGCTCGGCTCCACGCACCGGCTCCAACACATGAAAGATATTGAAATCAATCCATGCGTAGTGGTCGCCCCGATGCTGCATAGAATCCATGGCTCGCGTAACCAGCTCAATCTTCGCATTCATCAGAATCAGAAAGTTGCGAGTGTCGTGCGTCTCATTACGCGTGTCGGGAAGGCCGGGTGGTGCGAGGCGATAGGTATCCAGGTCCTCGAGGCAGATCACCTCCTTCACACCATTTGTCACCTCTACCATGTCGGTATACTCGGGACTCACAAAGAGGTGAATGCGTACACCGGTATCGTTCAGCATCCGGAAAAACTCCATACGCCGCTCAGGTGTTCGGTCCGTTGGCCTCGACTCGTGGAGGTCCAGAAACGCTGTGACAAAGGTGAGTACCATTTAGGAATCAGCGTCGTTCATACGTAAATGCCCCTCTCTGTGACGGTTGCACTTGTCGGCGGGCTTGGGAATCAACTTTTCCAGCTCGCCGCACTTCTGCACGTGGCACGGCGGACGGGTCGTACTCCATACATCCAGACGGTTGCCAACCCATCGCCGCATTCAGACGTGTCATATTTTGATACAATTCTAAGTAAGTTCAAGGCTCTGCATTCCGACTTGCGTCCATCGTCCAAGGTCGCCGAACCTTCCATGACGTATATGGATTGGAGAGGTCTGCTCCGGTGGAGTCCCAACCCAGAGATGAACGGATACTTTCAGGATTGGAGATACGTTGACCCCGAGTTTGTGTCTCGGTTGCAGTTCTCGCCCGACGTGCTGACTCGCTATCCCGCGAAAGACAGCATATTCCTCCACATTCGAGGCGGCGATTATGTTGGGCATGCGGTCCACGGCATCCACTTGGACGGATATTACCAACGTGCCATCGAACACTTCCCCGATGCACATTTCCTTGTGGTTACGAACGATGTAGCGTATGCAAAGGCACGTCCATGGTTGGCCAATGTGAAGTACACGTTGGTTGACGATCCAGAGATTGACACGCTCTACCTCATGAGCCAATGCAAAGGGGGGATCTGTGCGAACTCGTCCTTCTCGTGGTGGGGGGCGTATCTGAATCCAAGCCGAAAAATCGTCATGCCCGACCGGTGGTATACGGCCGGGTGGTATCCACAATCCGGATACTACTTTCCTGGCGTTATCAAATGTCCAGTGCAGGAACCTTTGACGGAGGAGGTGGCGGCGTAGTGCCAGCCGCACGATGGAGAAGCACCTCGTCCCAGAACTCGCGAAGAGCGGGAAGGTGACGGGGCAACCACGTCGTGTCCTTGGGAAGGAACTCCTTCTTTGTGGAGACCAGACGCCAATAAATGTACTGCGGCTCACGGTCCGTTACCGTCGGCACCCAGTCAGAGAGTGCCATCTCCATGGGCTTGTACTCAACTGTCTGGTCATCAAAGACTGCGAAGACTCCCTTGACGCCCGACGCACTCAGCCACTCGGATGAGAAGATTTGCTTGAACCGGAACTCCACATACTCACACTCGTCAATGCCCGTGCACTCCATTTGCATCTGCATCTGGTGCACGTAGGCATCCGGAATTCCATCCGAGGGAGGACGCGAAATCGGACACTTGAACTCGACCAGCCGACCGCGACGGTGAATGTCCTTCGGGTCATTGGGGAAGATGATACCGTCGGGAGACGCACCCAGGAAAGTGTGAACGGGATGCTGGACACATGAGACATCCACGATGGAACACTTCGTCTCGGTCTCGTACATGGCCTTGGCAATTGGCTCGAAGCGTGTTCCCCAAATCAGAGCGGAGATTGGATGGCTGCCTGTTGGCTGAGGCGGCTCAAGCTTGCGCAGCACAAGAGCTCTCCGCGTCTCACCACCCGTAAAGACACCCGACACCTCGGAAGCCGTCACCATCTCACCTCGTTTGGCATGCCACGCAGATGTCCGCTGGTCATTCATTCCGTAGACGCGAATGGTTCGCCGCATACATCGGTCACGCACCCACATGTGTCCAAGGTCGCCCTTCATCGCCTCCTCCACTGCGGCAAATACACGACGCCGGGCCTGCGTATACCTAACGGTAGGTGCGAGAAGGGTAATCAACATGATAAGCGGCTTCAGGCGGTTCTTCATGTGAGTATACGGTGGTTCCTTCAGCCATTCAGTTACGACAGCCTCCATGCGTTTAGTAGTGCGTCAAGCCGGAAAACTCATTTTCAGTGCTGGAACACAGAATCGATATGGAGACGATTCAGAGCAAAGACCAGTGGGTTCTTCACCGTCTTGAGAAGTTCTACTCAGATCCCGAGAACTTTCGCCGCGTAGAGGAGGTGCTGACGGGTAAGTCAAGGTTAAGCCTCAGGCTACTGGATTGGTTTGTTACCAATTACTCAAAGAAGTGCAATGTCTCGTTCATGGCTAAGTCGAACCATCACGTCATTGTGTACTTGGTGTACAAGTCGCACCTCAAGGCGTACAACAAAAAGATGTTTGACCCGTTCTGCCGATGGAAGCGAATTCAGTTCCGCGGGCTGGATACCACAGTGGGGCAGCTGAACTTCTTTGAGTGGGCTATTCAGGATGAGGTCCTTGATTACCTGGATGCCCACTATGATGAGATTCATGCGGATATGGAGGAGTGTTCGCATGTCATCCAGCCCAAGGACTCTGAGCGTCGCAAGCGTCATGAGTTGAGTCGGTCTGCCACCAAGTCTGTCCGCATCCATGATGTGCCGGTCAAGGTTACGTTTGATTGAGTTGGCTCAACTCTCGTGAGGTAACAATGTTCTCAGTAATCGACCGGTCCGTTGTCTACGAGGTAGACACGGATATCACGGAACACGATATCAACATTGTGTCTGACCTGTGGACTATGGCAGGGCGACAGGTCTATCGCGGGGCACGAGACCCGAACTATACGCATGCGAATGTGTACTGGCTCTACGACCCCGAGGGCCTAGACCGAGTGGGTGTATCCGAGCACGCACTTGATAAGCCCAGCACCGTCCATCTGTTGTGGTACAAGGACAATGCCTTTGGCACGCTTCTCCAGGAGGACGGATGGACCGAGGGCGAGACAATCTGGACGGAAATGCCGACTCATGCGTATGAACAGTGTCTGTCTGAGGGATGGACAACGCCCACACGTCTTCTCGAACGGTGTCTGCGTGGATCGATGCGTGTTGTTACGCTTGACATGCTCCTTCAGCGACCCACAGTGCATAGCTGTGCCAAGTGCGGTCGCGCATCCATGTCTCCGTTTCCATGTGGCGTAGCCGCACCGATTGACTTCCCCGAAAAGGAAAAGGTGTTTTTCATTGACGACCGAATGGTTGTCTACACCGCCCCTAAGGGCTCTTCCGTATGGTCACTGCTTGGCTTTACTGAACCGCCTGAGCCTTCCGTGCCTTCTTTGGACCCGCCGGCACCTGAGCTGGTGCGGGTGCTGGGGGAGGAGTCGGTGCCCGAGTAACCTCCTCATTCGTCTCCTCATCAAGCTCCTCATCCGGGAACGCACTCGCCACCGGCATGTTGAGTGCCGCCGGCTTGTCCTCAGGATCATCCTCGGGCTCCTTGATGTCCGCGAAGGCGGCCTTGGCACCGACACGCGACGGCGGGAACACCTTGGCCAGAACAACACGCCAGGTCACACCGAAGCCCGTGCCCGTGACATAGACGCTCGGGGCCAGAACCATGCGACCCTCGATACGCTTAGCGAAGACCTGCTCGAGATTGTCCTCCGCGAGAACAATCGCGTTACCCTTCTCATCAACCGCATCCATTCCGACCTGGCCATCCCAGATTGAAATCTTCATGCGGAGAGACGGCGGATACTTGCCATTCGGAACCCACTCGCCATTGACCTTCTCAACGCTCGGCGTGAGAATCGGCTTCATGGTCTCGCGGAGAACCGCCTCTGACTTGGCCTTACCGAACCACTTGCCAGAGTTCACCATCGAGTGCTGAATGAGCTTCTCCTGGAAATCCAGGCAGAAGTTGTAGAAGGCACCGATGTCGGTGCCATCCGTGCTACGCTCCTTGGCATAGGAATCACAGCTCTTGAGTGAGGCCAGGAGACTGTAGTTACGCTTACCGGACTGCTCGTCCGTGCGAACCACAACACCGGCAGGATAGTAGATGCGAGGAATGCGGACCTGAAGAGACTGACCATTGTACTTGATCGGAACGGTCTTGCCACCAGCCTTGTTCGCACGAATATCGCCGATGCTGACGCGGGAGATGTCCAGGTTCTCGGAAGGGATGATTGCAGTGGTGGCCATATTGAATTGTGTGAGCTTTCTTGGCCTCGATGGCATCGGATTCGTTTTCCACACACGTTTCCAGTTTTCAAGAATGTATCCATTGAAGACAATGCAACAGTGTGCGGCACTGCGGAACAAGAGGTCAATAGACCAATGTTGTTCAACTGCCTTGCTTGGACATCGAGTCTGTGGGGTTCATGCGAGGTGTAAGACCGTGCAGTACTGGGCTGACGCACACAAGGAGAAGATTCTTCGCTTCACAAAAGTCCAGGCCTTGTATCGTGCGTGGCGAGTTCGACACGTCCTCGCACTCGCAGGACCCGGTGTGCTTCGACGCGGAACGTGCGTGAACGATGAAGACTTGGCCACGTTCGAAGACAAGACCAAACAAGCACCCTTTGACTATTTTGGATTGCAGGAGGGCGACAAGGTATGGTGGTTTGATTTCGCAACTGCGTGGGAATGGTTCACGCGATCTGTGTCTCCAACGAATCCGTATACAAAGAACCCAATATCACACGCCGACCTCTCACGTCTTCGTGCATTCCATCTCTATCGTCGCCGTCATGGGATGGCCGTGCCCCCACCGCCCAGGGACTTGAAGGAGAATGTCGTACGCAGGTGGACAATTCTATCTCAGATCTTTCGTGGATTCGGATTCGAGGATGTTCACCCCGAACAGTTTGCGAACTTGACTCGGGAGAACCTACGCGTAGCCTTTCGATTCTTGTCCGACGATGTGCGGGCAATGCCCCGCCCCAACAACCGTATCGTTGCTATGGTTGATCGAGGTATCGAGCATGCCCCGGCGTCCAGTATCAACTCGCTGAACATCATGACCATCATGCTAACAGACAGTCAAGCATATGATATTGTCTTTCTTCTCCTGTCAGCATTGTATCGGTGTTAAACAATGAAGCCATACAGAAAGCTCGATGGGCCGATATTGAAAAGTATGGGGACCGCATAGGACAGTCTCCGCGTAAAGGATGGAAAGGTCCGTCGGACGCATCAATTGCCAGAATGAAGAGCATGATTGACGAACATCGGAGACTGACCGCGAAAGGTAAGGGTCGCACATCCAAGAGGCAGACCCGCCGTCGTCGACGCTAAAAATGGATTTGCCCTGTCCACACAAGCCCCATGTGTGCCACCATGAACATCTTCTTCCTCTCTCTCGACCCTGACGAAGCGGCTCGCCTTCACTGCGATAAACACGTGGTGAAGATGATCCTCGAAACTGCACAGCTATTGTACACTGCCCACTGGGTTTACGAATCACCTCTTCCCGACGGGGCCTATCGTAAGACACATCCCAATCACCCACTGGCCCGCTGGGTTCGCGAGTCTCTGGCCAACTACCGCTGGCTCTGTCGACTTGGCATGGCGTTGTGTGCCGAGTACACCTATCGCTATGGCAAGGTTCACAAGACGCAAGCACATTTGGAGTGGTTGTCTACGCATTCGCCAACCACCCTCGTGGACGTTGGTTGGACTCTGCCTCGACTCGCCATGCCTGATGAATTCAAGCATCCCGACCCGGTTGTCGCCTATCGAATGTACTATATTGGAGCCAAGTCGCGTTTGTTGTCCTACACAAAACGTCTTGTGCCCGACTTCCTGGCTCAAGTGGTTTACATGACCGCCGGAGGTAAGAGTATATCAGTGCGTTAGAAATGTCCTCTTCTTCTGCCTCCGTTAAGGCAAACAAGATGCCCGCTAAGAAGTCCGATGTCGCCCCCAAGGCCGTCGCCGCCACCCCTGCCCCCGTGTCCGCCGCCGCGCCGGCTGCCCCTGTCAAGGTCGTCAAGGCCAAGGCGGTCAAGCCCGCCGCCCCGTCCAAGGCCGTCCTGACGGTCCCGACGGTCGAGACGCCCTCTGCCCCCGCCGCCGTCGAGGCGGTTGAGAGCTCGGATGTCATCCTGGCTGGCCTGGCTGAGAAGCTCAAGGCCCTGTCCGCCGAGCTGACGACCCGTGTCCGCGAGGCCACGAAGAGCGTTGCCGATGCGATCAAGGCGACCAAGCGTGAGGCTCGCGAGATCAAGAAGAAGAAGAAGAAGAACCCCGCGGACATGACGCCCGAGGAGCGTAAGACGTGGGAGGCTCGCCGTGCCAACAATGCTTTTCTCGTTCAGCGTCCGCTGACGGATGAGCTGTGCCACTTCATGGGCCTCAAGTCGGGCGAGAAGCGTTCGCAGACGGAGGTGACCAAGTTCATCTCGACGTACGTCAAGGAGCACTCGTGCTTCGACCCGACGTTCAAGCGTCGCATCGTGCCGAACTCGGTCCTGGCCAAGCTTCTCCGTGTGTCGGACAAGGATGAGGTGACATACCTGAACCTCCAGTCGTTCCTGAAGGTCCACTTCATCAAGACCGCCCCGAAGGCGTAAAGAGGAGTCTTTCCGACGACGTACGTGGTGTTTTTTTGTGCGTCAAAGATAAATGGATCCCGAGCGCGAGAAGCAGCTGACGGAGTACACGGATGAGCTCAGGGAACTCAATAGAAAGGCGCTTGAGGACTTTGATAATGCTCGCGATAAGTATAACGACGCTATGTTGAAGCACGAGCAGGGCGTTGGACCTAAGCCCAAGGGCAAGGCGCCCGAGTACAAAGAACCCAAAGTACGCAACGTCCGGAAACGATTTCCCCGTCTGAAGCACGTCGGTGGTCGCACCCGTCGCCACCGCAAGTCCCGCTACACTCGTCGCCGCTGAAGCCGTTAAACGCTCGTGGTAATCAGTTCATGCGGCATCTCCATGTACAAGACCGTGCTGAAAAAGGGCGACAACCGCTCATCCAGCACCAGTGCCCGTTGCTTGTCATTGTCTGTCAGGGTCTTTGTCAGTCGACGTAAAATCTGAGTGCGGTCGACTGAGGAGTCAACCTTGATTTTACACACACTTCCCTTCCACCCACACAAGGATGACGTATTACACGCGTCCTTTTGTTGGAACTGTCCACACGGTGTTCGCACCTTATTCACAAAGGCACGCGGGCCTTGTGTCGCATCCCAGTGAGCCTCCTTCTTGAGCCACGCGGTGAGTTGTTTGAAGAGATTGGGTCCACGCGTGGCAATCCCTTCACGGAGGTCGGAATATTCCGTTGTCTGAATGTCCTTGGATAGCGAGAACATGAGAAACTCAAACACTTCTCCCTGATACGAGATGGAGTCCGCTTGAAGGGCATCCTCCGCATTCAGATTGCCTTCGACGAGGTCCTTCTCGGGGTTTCGGGCCATGGTGGCCAAGACCTCCTTCGCAGACCCCACATCCCCCGCTTCCGCGTGGAAAGGGGCACGGAACTCAGACGCCAAGAGCGACTCGACAAGCCGACCCTCGACATCGCGTAAGTCTTCTACCCATTTGAATCCCTTGTGCGTCGTTCCATCTAGGAAGGTGCGTAACGCGGCACGTGTTGGGAGTTCTTCGGGCCGGATATCCGCATACCCAGACCGAGCATGAACTCCAGGCATCTCTTCGTACGGCGACGGCTGCACTGGCAAGACCACAACTGTCGGCACAAACACCGCCTGAACACGATTGAATGGGTCCAGCACAACTTGGAAATCGTGTCCCTTGCTACGCAGCTCTTGTAACGCATCAGCCAGGCGGGGACGGTCAGACACACACGCACGCGAGTGGAGAGACGTGATGGCAACCAGGGCCGGCTTCGGGAACTTCGGGTCCCGGATATTGACCGTGTACGCATACTTCGCAAACCCCTTGGCCTTGTCAGTTCCGCGAGAGACGTGGGCGAGAATGTCATCATCAATCAACACAATCGTGCGTTCGCGGGGACTGACAGTCTCGGACCAGAATCCACACATCACCGAGGACGTGGCGGTGTTGACGCGAATCACCGCACACCGAAGCACAGATGTTACATACTCCAGCTCATCAAGAATGGTCAGACGGCCCTCCTTGTACGCAATCTGAATTCCAGACACAATGCGGTCCACCTGAGTTTCTCCTTCACCCATGTCTGTCCACGTCCGTGCGAAGGAGCAGAGCATGACGCTCTTGGGTGCGTCCTTTGGCTCAGGGACAAGTGTGGCATCCTTGAGGAAGAGTGGAAGTGTCTTGGACGGACGACCGAGTCCCACGCGGAAGAAATCAGCCTTTCCGGTATCCAGACGGCTCTTCTTGATGGACTTGTCGTATCCGAGCGGGATGCGAAGAGAGGCCGCCAGTCCCTCGTTCAGGTATCCCATTCGCATCGCGGGGGTCTTGGCTGAACTCAGAACATACGAGTCATCGCTCTTTTCGGATTTGGGGACGAGCAGCTCTTTGAATGGGTGTTCGACCTTGTAACAGCAGGGAATCTGCTTGTCCTTGATGGTGCCAATGTAATTCGGAAACACCGAGGCCTGGTCCCGCTTAATCACGGAGAACTCCACCACATCCTCATCCTTTCCAGAGCGGACCTTGCCCCTACAAATGGGACACGCATTCTCAGCCAGCTGGTCTTCGCGGAGAGGAAGCTGATCCGTCATGCACCAATACTGGGGGCATGTGGCGATACCCTCCTTACCATCGGCCGTTGTCAGCGGCAGGAGGTGGACATTGTAGTCGTCGATACCTTCCTTTTCCTTGTTTGCCTCCTTGACCTTGGTCTGTTTCGCAGTTTCGGGGTAGTTGCGAGGATTGTACTCGGGCGGGAGTTTGGCTTCATCATCCGCAGTGAGGACGACAACCTGCTTGTTCTTGTCGCAGCTCTTGGGGTACACGGCACTGTCAAACGTGGTTGAATCAAACGCTTGGAGACGCTTGTTGAAGTAATTGTATGTCGACACTGCCTTCTCGGCGACACGCACGCGTTTCTTCCCCGGTTCAGGAGCGGCCGCAGCGGGTTCGGGGGCAGCGGCTTCGGGGGCGGGCTCACCTAACCCGAGTTCGGCAAGGAGGTCGTCGTCCACGGCAAAGTCACCCTGCTTAACCGCAACCTGTTGGGGAACTGCGGCGGCGGCCTCCACGGCCTCGACGCGACGAGGACAGGCTGCATTGACATCCGCATCGTCGGATGTGAGAACATGACGAAGAATACTCGCATACTTGATGGCACGCTCAACCGTTGTGACTGCGGAGAGAATCACTTCCTTGTTCGAGAAGCGAAGGGTGGGAAATCCCTTTAACACGCGGTCCAAATCCAGGTCATCTCCGAGATTGACAAACTTTGTGAAGAGTGCCTCTGCGTCATCTGGAGTCATGCCAATCTCCGTTAACGTGGCCACGCTCGGTTGTTCTGCGTCTTGGAGTGCTTGAAAGGCCTGGACCTCGAGAGGTGTAAAATTCTCAGCCAGACGGTCGGCACGCATAAGGCGAAAGACTCCATCCTGATAACTGAAGAGCGACTGAAGACATGAGAACCGACGCAAATCAAATTCGGAAATGTCCTTGGTGTACGTTCCCAGCAGACTGAGGTCCTGAAGCTCCCAGCGAGTACTGGCCATGTCATTGGCCTCGATGAACGGAGTAATCGCATCCATCGACTTCAGCCAGTCGTATACTCCAAGACGAATCTCATCCAGGTCTCCCTTCGCATCCTTTCCACGAACAATGGTGCATTGGATATCACGCGACGTAATGGCGATACGGTCAAACGAGGTGCGAGATGTTCCGCGGTACAGCAGAATCGTCGGGAGACGACGCTGGGGCAGAGTTGTCGACGTCCACGCCTTCCACATGGCCACGTCCACCGACGGAACCTTGTTCTTCGGGTCCTTCACATAAAACTTGTGGCGTATCTTCTCCTGTTTGGAGGTGAAGAAGCCAACATACGGCGTCTTGGGAGACAGCGTCAGTCCATAGAACATTTGCTCAAACTGGGCACGGGGTGCGGGAAGGGACGTCTCGACGAGGGGAATATACCACTTGGCCCGGAGAATCGACGTGTGCTTCGGCTCGGGCGTGGACAAGGCCAGAAGTTTCGTAAGTTGGTCCGCATTGGTTCGGAGCGAACGAACGGCAGAGTCCGTTAACCGGTTGGGTGTGTCTTCGCGAAAGAGGGGAAAGTAGACACGCTTCACGGCCGGAGATGTATCCGCTCCAATCTCAGTGGCCCGAAACGACACAACGTCTGTGTACAGTGTCTCAAAGAGCAACTGGAGGTTACCAATGGGAATGCGGGTCGAGGCTAATCCAGGCAACTCCTTTGCCGGCAGCGGGAGGACGATGGAGCGGTCGCCGGTCACACCAAACACACGCCACTCCGAGAATCCCGCACCCGGTGAGCTCAGTTCCGAGAGTGCATCCGGGTAGCTGTTCCAGTCTTCGCGTGACCACGGTCCTTCCTTGACTCGCGTTCCCGGACGATGCTGCTCCAAATATGCCTTGAACAATCCAGTGTCGATACGCACTCCATCCACCGACATGCGAAGGAACAAGGCGTCCCAGTGACGAGGGTCCTCGTAATAGTCCTCGGGGAGATGGACATTCACCTCAAGGAAAAGGCGGTCGGGGTGAGAGTTGACAGCAACTGCGATATGTTGCCTTATAGTTTCCAGGGTATCGTCCTCAAAGAACGTTACACTCGAACCTGTTCCTGCGACGGGGACGGTCTTCGACATTATAAATGGGTTAGGTTTTCTGGTAGCGAGCTTACAGTGGTGAGTCCGTAATCGTCATGCCACAATACGGCGTCGGCTGATGCGAATAGTTCACTGGTGTGTAGATACCGGCCTTTACGGCATCGTGGAGGATTCGCTTGAAGTTTCCCCAGAATTCAGGTGTGTGTCCGATCGTCTCTGTCATCAAGTGTGCCATCTCGTGGAGCATCACAAACATGATGGTGTTGATATCAATTAACGGATACTGAGGAGGCTTGGTCTTGTCGCGTAAACACACCACGATTCGCTGTCCCTTGTTCTCTGAATACGATGTGTCTGCGGAACTCATCGTGTTCTCGGAAAACACATCAGGCTGATAGCGAGCCACGAACCGAGCCACAGGTGGATCATTCATCATGGCGGGCTCAGCCGAGTATTCATCTCGCAGTTTGGTCAGGTTTGCCCGAATCTTGGACATGAGCTTCACGGCCTCTTCCTTGTTAGGTAAGTTCTGCATATCGTATTCGTGACCATCCGGTCCTGTCATGCGAACTGAGTTTCCCGTGCCGATGAACTGTGAGACGACTGCGACCCCGACAACCGCGGCGGCTACGGACAACATTGTCTAGTACTGCGAGTTTAACCCTGGAGTCCGTCCAAGGCCCGGTTGGCACGGAAAGGGTCGGGGTCAATCGTCGTCTGGAGGAAGGGGCCGATCTTGGCCTGGGGGTTCGGCGTCTCCGAGCGGATGTCGTACGTCGGGTTCCGGTTGGTCTGGGCAATGCCGATGATGTTGACATTGGCGTGGTAACCGGCCTGCAGGAAGTTCTGGCCATCAAGGTCCTTGCTGCCAACCGGGTTCACCGCGGCCCACGAGGCACCAATCTCGCCCTTGGGGAGTAGCTCACCCGACGAGAGGACGTTCTGGGTGTACGTCTGCTGCGACGACGGCGTGCGGCCCTGCATATCGTCAACCGCCACGGCGTTGCCCCCGACGACCGAGGTCGCGACCGACATGGGACCCTGGTCCGACTGCGGAGGCATGGGACCCGTGCCGCCATGCTCTTCAACCCAGAGCTTCTCGCCAACGGCACCCTTACCGCCCGAGTACGATGAAAAGAGAGAATAGACAACAACGAAGCCAACAAGCACAACTCCGAGGCGAAGAACTTTTCCAGATGAGAGCTTCATACTTTATTCATCTCGTCAGACAAATTTCCGGAATCCGAAGGAAACAGAAGACCGACCAACTGCTCGCGACGGAGGCTCCAGAATCCACGCACACCCTTTCGCTTTGCCTCCTCGCGGAGCTGGGCAATGGTCATCTTCTCGATGATGAATGACTTCGGGAGTTCGGGGAGTGCGAGGAGCTGAATGAGTTGGACACGCTTGAGAATGTAGTACTGCTTGATACGACGCTGCTTAGCGAGCTGCTTGAGCTCGACGAGAGACATAGAATCCATGATGCCCCTCTCTCACCTGGCCTCGCCGGAATCCGTTTTTTTCCGGACAACAAGTAATGCTTCGTACACCGGTCGTTGTTGCCTTTTTCCTTGCTGCGGCCCTTGTGGGCATGATGCTTCGCTATACCGATATGAGCGGTGGAGTCGAGACCTTCACGCTTCCGACTGACAGCCCCGCCCCGCTCGACACGGTTGCGTCGCCTCTCAGTGGCACCGGCACTCTCATGGGTAGCGAGGCCAAGCCCGTACCCGCTCTGCCCTACGATGTTGCCGATGACAATGCCCTCGGACAGTTCATGAACAACAAGGTCGGACCCGACTGCTGCCCCTCGCCCTTCTCCTCGGATGTAGGGTGCATCTGCCTGACAGAGTCGGACAGGAAGGGATTCGCGTCCCGCTTTGGAAATAAGAGTTCTATGTAAGAATAATGGAACATCTTCGTGCCTTCATCAAGTGTCTGAAAGATAAGCATCCTGACATCAATTTTCCGCGTGCGTCTGACGAAGTGTACACTCGTCTGACAGACGTGATGACTCCTCACGCAATGAAGATCATGCACCGCGACGCCTCGCTCTTTCTCGGTGCCGATGCTCCCCAGCCGTTTGAGGGTGTGGACATTCGCACAGTGTGGGTCGAATCCGAGGAGACCTGGAAGGCTCTTCATCTAACCCTGCTCTTCTCGTTCCTCCGTGGCGACCCGAAGGAGAAGGTATCGCAGGTACTGGAAGCGATGAAGCACGTACTGCCGACCACTCACCGCGATACCGATGAGATTCTCAAGACTCTCGAAGCAGAGGAGACCAGCTCAGCCATGACGGAGATCTTCGAGCTGCTGATGAAGACGCGTCTTGCGTCCATCGTCGGCGACATTGCGGCGTCGATCAAGCTGGACGACATTGGCATTGATTTTGAGCGTCCGGAGGAGATTCTGGAGGCTCTCCAGCATCCCGAGCGTAGTCATGCGGTTCGTCAGGTCATGGAGCAGGTCAAGACCATGCTCGAGGAGCGTATCAAGGCGGGTAAGATTAATCAGCAGGAGCTTATTCGCGAGATTGAAACCCTCAAGGCCAAGTTCCAGTCGAGTTTCGGCAAGTACATGAACGAGATGGTGGGCGTGGCCCGCGATGGACCGGCTACAGGCAACACGGCCCAGCAAATCATGTCCAACTCTCCTGAGGCTCGCCGTGCTCGCATGCAAGCTCGTCTCCAGCGTAAACTCCACGAAAAAGGTCGCAAGTGAAGATAAGAGAGTAGTACCATGGCATTTTGGTTTTCCGATCCGAGTATACTATTCCGTTCCGACACGTGGTTCGCATTCGTGCCAACCGCGGGTATGAGTGTGGACGAGGCATTGAATTCAGTGGTTCGCTTTACAGTGTACCTCAGTCTCCTCCTGTTTACGTGCTCGATGGAGGTGAAGTACTTTGTCTATGTTCCGGTTGTGATGGGAATCACCGTCGCACTCCACCAATTATATCCGAACACCAAGCGAATGACGGAGCCGTTTCGTATGGGAACGGCAGTGAGTTCCTTCGCGGGGGACGGAGTGACCATGCCGACTCAGGACAATCCGTTCATGAACCCCACTCTGATTGATATCAATGAGAATCCGAAGCGTAAGCCGGCGGCTGACCCGACGGACCGGACGGTGCGTGACCAGGTGAACAAGCAGTTCGCCCAGACCTCGAACATGTACATGGACACGACCGATATCTTCCAGACCATGACGGCTCAGCGTAACTTCTACACGGTGCCCGAGGATGACCACGCGGGCCTGCTTCAGTTCCTGGGCAAGGGTGCGGCTTCGGGCAAGCTCCTGAATGAGGGATATGTGGTGACAAAGGGCTCAATGCCGCGAACGCCGGCGGCGAGTGTGGCGACTCAACCGACGGGAACTACGCCGGGTGTTCCGATTGACCAATCCGAGCTTCCGGGCGATCTCACTCGCTGAGGCCTGCTGACCAGATAAAACACGCTCACGACCCTTGGCCGGCTTGTACTTCATGGTTGGAAACCCAGAGACATGCTCATCGTAAGGAACATTCGCTGACTCAATTTCCTCCACTGGAATGTGGCTGTACTTCTTTTTCATCTCATCCCACATCGGCTTGTTCGCTACACAATGCGAGCAACCGTCCATGTAGAAGAGAACGAGGAGGGGCCTACGCTTGAGGTTGGCACCGCCGTCATAGAAGTCGGCATCCCGAATAGGCCGCGGGTTGTTGTCGAAAACACCCATCTATTTATATCACCCACTAGAAAATGGCGTGCCTCGATGAGCTGAACCAAGAGCCGGACAAGACATGGGTAGGTATTTCACGCACAGGTGAGATGCGAAAGTTCGAGACACTGGGTCAGTTTCAGCAGTACCAGGAAGCACTGGGATGTCGCCCCATTCGTCCGTCTCCGTATGTCAAGTCTAACGCAGGACAGAATACAACGCCCACAGGTTTCCTTGAGTTCAAGCCCCGCGATGAGGCGACACAGGCCCGGTTCGATGCGACCTCTGACCAATGGGAAGGCGTGAATGCCTCGGATGCCGCCGTGAAGCAAGGACTCTTTGTCGAGGACTCTGCGGAACCTGCGAATCTTCGTGAGAAGAAAGCGAAACCCATGATGACTCCGCCCCCCACGCCCACACCTGCCCCGACAAACGATGTTTGCTCAATACAATGAAGTGGGCATTGCTCGCACTTATTGTCGGGCTTCTCCTTGCGGCCATGGTCGCACAGTCGACGGAGTACTTCACGGACCCCGAGTTCACATCGGGAGGCAAAGCGGGTGTCGCATCCGGTGTCCAGCGACCATGTGAGTGCACCGGTGCCACATGTTCGGACGCTGCTGGCGGGTGTCGTCAAACGACATCAATCGCATGGGCGAGCAAGATAGAGTCGTTGGCACCCATCGGATATAAATCGGCCGATTACCTCGCTGTTCTTCAAGCCTTCTATGATAACGTATATTCGCCGGCCACGACCAAGCCAACTGAAGCTCAGGTGGATACGTTCTTGGCCTCTTCGGCAGGCACGGTTGCCGGTGTTGATCGGGCATCTGTCAAGGCAATCATCATAGATGGATTCCATATCGATCGAACAGGAACCGCGGCGGGCCGCGAAGAGAAATCGCAGATGTTCAAGCCATCTGATGCGAACCTGGCACCTGATATGGGTCGCGACGAACTCCGGACGCGAACCGAAGGCGGATACTCGGGAGTCAACCCCACCTCGTCTACGCGATTCTCTGAGGGAGACTATGGACCCGTGAAGCAGTCCATGCCGAACAAGCCGGGTCAATGGGACGATGGGTCCATGATGTGGAAAGGACCACGTCCCGCATCTGTTTGCCCCTGTGCCGAAAACATCATGTGAGTTAGGGATAATGGGGAAGTGGATTCTATTCGGACTGCTAGCGGTGCTGGTATGGATTCTGTTTACGCAGCGTGAAGGATTCCAGGACACCAATGGTATCAAAGGTATCTATACTCTCGATGGCAGTGGCTCCGATATGTTCACAGGGTCATCGGCCGAACAAGTGATTCGACTCATGCCGGCAACACTGATTAAGGCACTCAAAGATGCGAAGCCAAAACACAAGTGTCCCAACCCGCCGGCAAATGACCCACTGAAAGAGTGTGCGGCAGACGAGACGACTGGATCGGGTGCGATGGTGCTACTAGGTGGCGATATCAATAACATCATGGTCGCATTTTACATGACCGTCTATCAACCGTCCAACGCCACTGACGGCATCAAGACGTCAGATGTTGACACGTTTCTGAAGACATATCCCATGACTCCGTTTCTGACTGCGAATAAGGAGGATGTGAAAGCACTGCTTGTGGCATATTTCGTAACACAGACTCACGGTGCTGCGAACACAATGTCTGCCGCACAGACCGCATCGGCCGGTGCCGCGGCTGCTCGTGGATACAATGCGTATGATATTCAAGACACACTTCGAGGTTCGCTTCCCGGGGCCGTCAATGAGCGGGGTGTTGCGGGTGAGCCTGCGGGCGAACGTCCTATGACCGGCCCTGTCTTCGGAGACAATGGTCCCTTCTCAGGACAGGCGGGAACGGGACAGGGGACAGGTATGAATGCCGCTGCGACGTTAACAGGCAGCACATACGCTCACCCTCCGCCGACCGAGGCTCGGCTAGACCCGTATGACATGTGGCCAGGGACAAGGGGCACGACACAACCTGTTCTCACTGGAACAAACATGGATGTGCGGGGACCCACGTGGGGTGGACGAGCTTCTGGTGGCGGATCCTCGTCGGCGGTAGCAATGACGGCTCAATTATACGGTCCTACGGCTGGTGATACATCAACTGGACTTGGATCGGGTCATTCCCAGTTGAACAGCGTAGATACGAGCATGCTCCCCGACTACAAGACGACGGGGTCCGACTCTTCGAATCAATATATGGGTACATCGCGTGTTCCCGGCGACCAGGATCTATTTCCACCATCATACGCACAATCGTCCAGTTATTCACTCGCAAATGGTTCTCAGAAAACGGACCCCGTTCCATTCTTGACAGATTTCTCTGTATTCCAGTCATAATATGGCGTCCTTCGGTCTTCGCAATCAGCGTGGCTCGTGCTGGGTCAATGCAACACTTCAAGCCGTATTTCGAATTCCCGACGTCCAGACACGCTACATTGCAGAAGCGGCTCTGGATACGTCTCCCGTCGATAAGGCACTTCAAGAGATTTGGGCAAGCAAGGGCGACGAAGGTCTCAAGTCCTTCTACGAATGCGTAAAGACAGTCGTCATGCCGGCGGGGGAAGGTATTGGTGATTCGCACGAGCTGCTTGAGTTCCTCTGTGACAAGCTGCCGTTCCTCGACAAGCTCTGTCGCTTCAAGATTGGAAACGCAATCAAGTGTACTTCGTGCCCGTACACGGATACGCGAAGCGATTCCCTGATTGAGTTCTCAGTTACACCCACACGACGTAAGCAGAGCCTGACGGATTGCGTACTGGAGGCCGTGACGCCGGTCAAGATTCCGGACTGGACATGCGAGAAATGTAAGAACAAGGGCTGCACCAAGCAGTTATTGATGGCATCGTTTCCGCAGATCTTCACCTTCCACGCAACGTCAATGAATACGTCTGTCTCGTACTCAACCATCCTGGTTCTGAATGGCTATCGGTACGCCCTATTCGCAGTCGTCTGCTTCAATGGCGGACATTGGTGGACGTATGGCCGCGACATGCCACCTGGCAAGCCGTGGGTGGAATACGACGATTCGAATCTCCGCAACCATGGCCCCGAACACTTCCCCTTGACCGATCATATGCGTCTGCTATTCTATTATCGCCTCAAGGAATAAGCAAGAGGATGTCTGACACATCAACCAATGACCCCGCAGCGGCGACCACGAGTAGTGGTTATGTAATTCCCGCTGTTCTCGCAGCGGGTCTCGTCTTAACCTTTTTTGTTCTTCTGTCCACCGGGTCGATTCTCGCAGTTGGCGTGTTGTGGGTTGTCTTTGCAATGATCGGGTTCCTTCTGAATGTATATGGATTTATCACAGCGGACGTTCTGTCTCCACTGCTGGCGACCCCGTCTCCTCAACCAGTTGGATCGGCTACATCCTCGCTGACAAATGTCAACCTTGTGGGCAGCGAGGTGTTTCACATTTCCGACAATAGCTTTACGTATGATGACGCACCGGCTGTGTGTGCGGCATACGACTCCCAGCTTGCGAGTCTCGAGCAGATTATTGATGCGTACAATCACGGTGCCGAGTGGTGTGGCTACGGATGGTCGGCGGGTGGAATGGCGTTATACCCCACGCAAAAGAGCACCTGGGATGCTCTCCAGCAGGAGGTTGACCAAGGAAAGAAGACGGCGTGTGGACGTCCGGGTGTGAATGGTGGATACTTTGACCCGACCTCCAAGTTCGGTGTGAACTGCTACGGAATCAAGCCGCAGGGCAATGTCAAGCTTCCGAGGCCTCTGCCTGGAACCGACCAGTCGGCATTTAACTCCGCGGTGGCCAAGTTCAAGTCGATGATCAAGTCCTTCAATCTCGACCCGTATTCTCGATCGACCTGGTCGGGGTCGGGAACCGCACCTGCGAGTGGAGCTCTGTCGGCTGGCAAGCAATTCATTCAGGGCGTAACCACGGAGCATTTTACCACAGGCGGTATCCCCGATATGGAGGTGATGCCTGGCCAGACCATTGCGAATGTTGGTCTGCCCCTCGGGTCTCCGTATGGACTTCGCGGCGAGCAAGGTGATCTGGGTCCGGCTGGACCGATGGGACCGGCTGGAGCTGCGAGTACCGTGCCTGGACCAGGTGGACCGACTGGACCGGCTGGACAGAATGGGTCTCCGGGAGCTGCGAGTACGGTTGCTGGACCTGCTGGACCCAAGGGTGACGCGGGTGCCCTCGACGCCGCCGGCAGCTCACGTATTGACCAGATTGCCTCTGCGGCTGCGGTTGCGAACTCGACTGCCAATGCGGCCAAGACTGCAGCAAGCACGGCTGTGCAGCCGACTGCCCTTGACGCGGTGAAAACGACTGCGACGAATGCTGAGTCTGCGGCTGCTGCGGCACAGACTGCGGCAACTGCGGCACAGACTGCGGCTGCCGCACCCCGTCCGGCTGGACCGGTGCACCTTGGAAGTCGCTGGGTTATCGAAGAGGAGGCTGAGAACCGGGCTCTCGTCTTCCGTGATACATTGGCACCCGACAAGCGGTATGCGATGTGGGCGAACACAAGCCGGGATCTGTAAGTTTACCCGAATGGCGGGAACGCATACTTGCCAAACAGACGGAACAGACGAGGCGGGTCGCCGACACCGCGGTCGTACGACAAGGCACCGCCCTTGTAGCACAGATAGGGCATGCCCTTCACACGCTCCGGGTACTCTGGAGGACATTCATTATAACACAATCCAGCAACCTCGGATGTGTGTTTGCCCGACCCAATGAACGCAAGGTCAGCCTCTGTCGCCGTTCCCTTTTGCTTCTTGTCCTCGGCAGCTACATATTTCCAATAGGCTCCCGCATAGTCTTCCCCGAAATCAGAAGAACCTGGGCATTTCGGCTGTTTCGCCTCGACCTGACCGCCGTGACAACCTCCGCCCGTCCAGGGGAAATGGCTGGTATCAATGGGGTCGCAACGAATCGGATTCCGGCACAGAAGTCCATCATCAATCCAGTCTGGAGGACACAGCGAAGGAACTTGCCGCTGATAGGACGGGGGCTGGGCACCCGGATGGACGTATCCAGGAATGACTCCCGATCCAACATTCACACTATCCGCATAACAACTCGTCATGGACCCGTGATATCCGGGGTCGCAGTTGTTGTAGCATAACCCTGCTTCCAGTGAGGTCTTCTGGCCAGTGCAGGTGTTCGGGGTGGTATTCATAACCTCGACTCCAAAGATCTTGACTGGACTTATGTACCACGCAATAACTAGGAAGATGCCGAACAGCACAAAAATGATTATGAGGATATTCAATGGACTCCATGCACCCGGATAGGGGTATGTCTTCTCACCGTAGACGACGATGGCATATGTGATTCCAAGAATCCACGCCATTATCCACACAAAGGAGAACCCGGGCCATAACCACTGCAACAGGGGGTCCCAGATCTCTTTGGGGAACAAGAATGTCAATGCGTCGCTGATGTTCGGAATGCTCTGGTTTGTCCAGGCCATTGTCACCGCAGCGACAGCCGCAACTGCCAGCGATGGCACTATGAACTCTGCCATCCAATTGTTTCTAAGACAGAAAACAATGGACACCACACAGCCCTTACTTACGAAGTTCACAAAGGCATCGACGCAACAACAAGTGACGGTGCCTCCGACGGCGGGGCAGGAACTGAACCGCTTTGTGTGGCTGTTGTTCCGTCCCCAGGCCCATGCGATGAAACCATTTGAAGCCGACCAGTCCGCACGACAGGAGAAGTACAGACACACGAAATAAACTCCGCTCAGATACGTAAATGGACGTTGTTCTCCTCATGGGTCTCGCAGCACTTGGCTACGCGATGGCCGTTCCCAAACGGCGACGTGACGCCCCCGCATCCGAGGCCATTGTGGGCAAGGAACTCTATACACCGCTCGAAGAGATGGAACTGACCATCATTCAGGCGGCGACGGGCCACAATAACATGATTCCCTTTTTCGGTGCGAACCGGACGCAGACAACCTTTTCGGATGGTCACGAGAGTCTGCTTGACAAGTACACGGGCATGGGTGCGAACACATTCTTTCGCAAGGAAGAGGCGGGTGCGTTCTTCAAGCCAGAGGCGGGGCGTGGTAACCCGTGGAAGGCACAATCTGAGACGGATTTCGAGCAGTCACGCCAGGTGACGAGCATGTCGATGAAGAATGTGGCTCCGATTGACCGTGTTCAGGTGGGTCCGGGTATCAATGACGGCTACACGAACCTGCCGTCCGGTGGTCTGAACCAGGGTATCGAGTCTCGCGAGTACCAGCTCCCCAAGACCACGGATGAGATTCGTGTGGCCACCAAGCCCAAGCTCACGTACCACGCCGACCCGGTGCCGGGTGGTCGCAATGTCAAGGAGATGGGTCTCCAGGCCCCGGTCAAGAAGAACAAGCCCGACCGCTTCCAGGTCTTACAGGCGGAGGATGGTTCGCTTCCTCACTTGAACACCACAACGGGTCAGCAGATGGCTGCGTCGATTTACCCCGAGTTCATCATGAAGAGCCAGAACCGTCCCGAGACGGCGGCTCAGTTCATGGGTGGTGTGGGCAAGAGCACGGGTGGATACGAGTCGTACATTCGCTCCTTCACCGAGCCGTATCAGCAGTTCATGAAGCTAACCACCGAGGGTCGTGCGGCTCCGGGTGGACCGGTTGGCGGCATGGGTGTCAGCTCCGGACCCGAGGCCTACACCATCCAGACACACCGCGATGAGTCGACGCACGTGAACTACCGTGGCTTCGAGACGCCCCTTGTTGGCCGTGGTGGTCAGGCCCCGCAGGCGTCGCTTCAGGGCTCTGTCAAGTATGACGAGCCGGTGGGCCAGAGTGTCCAGATCGACCGCGTCACAGTTCCTGGTCTGCTTGATGCGTACAAGACGAACCCGTATACACAGAGTCTGCAGTCTTCTGCGTAATGGACTCGTCTCTTCTTCGATACACTGCGACACAGGACATTTGCTTGTTTGAGTCGACTCGCCGCGAGATGCACGATGTTGTTCGGTCCGTGGCTGTCCACCCCGACAGGATTCGCGTGTGCTCGTGCGTGGCCGACCACTGGATTCGGTCTGCCTTGTCGTTTCTTCACGTTGTTTGGATTCCCTCGTTTGAGCAATGCAAGCAATTGAAGACGCCCTCCTTGCCCGCCGTTCCGAGATTGTTCAGTCAACCTCCCTCATCTTCAGCACAATAGTCTTAGTCGTTGTCTTGGGTGGGTTCGGGTGGTTTCTCTCGGTTCAATATGAACTGAACGCACAGAAACCGGAGGAGAAACGCATTCCCTTTACGCCCACTGTCTGGTATTCTGCGACGCGAAAGGTTCGCAATGAAGAGTATGGAAGCCAACTCCAACCTTTTGAAATTGAAACTCGATATGGTGTACCGCGACCTGACGATGGAAGTGGCCCAACAGAAGTTCACGGAGTTGACTACGGCCCCGCCACCGAAGCCTGAGGCTGCTCCGCCTCCAGCTCCAGCACCTAAAGTGAAACGCAAGAAGTTAGTGAAAGCTGTTCCTGATACTAAGTAAGAGGGGATGTCCATAACTGTGGTCCCACCGCTGGCGACAAATACAATCTTCTACAAATACGAACCCTTCGTGTATACCTTCACGGGCGGCTCGAATTTCGCAGTGTCAGGCACACTGACCACGTACTGTGTGGTCAATACGTCTAACGTTGTCTTTTCTACCTCAAATGGATTTCAATCAACCGGGTCTCCGTTGGGTGAGACGCTTGCCGTGACAAGTAGCCTTGGAACCGTTCCATACACACTTTTCATCAACGCAGGCCGTTTCCAAATTTCCCCGGCAACTACATCGCTTGTTCTGTATCGCAGCGAGCCTGTGAACTATACGTTCACGTCAGCCGTGCCGCTGACGACGCCCAATGGAGCCTACTCAACTCCAACCCTACCGCCAGGGTTGACCTTTACGAGCAGCAATGCGTCTGTGTGGAAGCTGTCGGGAACGCCAAC
>Ga0209084_1000298_pt1 | contig 47423 bp, 42 predicted proteins | sample C_130820_MF_Meta_FD_187309 | JGI IMG/M metagenome (GOLD analysis project Ga0209084, IMG submission 187309) | Freshwater microbial communities from Lake Croche, Canada to study carbon cycling - C_130820_MF_MetaG (SPAdes) (version 2) | ecosystem: Environmental > Aquatic > Freshwater > Lake...
TTGCGGAGATTACCCGATTATTCACCGCATTATACCCGATCAAGCCGCACACCAATAATTAACAACCTTGCATAAAATCCGAGACACAGTTTCGGAAATTCACCAACCCGATAAAGACACAACCCTCCTCCTAACTCGTAACAGAAGTCGAGTTAAGGCATTTCCAAAGGGGAACATTCGTCTATTTTGGCGAGTTAAGAATCACCCAACTACTAATTATAAATGTTTTAGTAGTTGATTGCCTATATGGTCAAAGATCCTTGTTTTTTGACCATGAACCTATGGATATGGATGCTTAATCAACATTCACTTTACACAAGCCGATTTAAGTAAAGTGCGCTTTACATAAGGTTGCATTATTCGCAATCAAATGTGCAGGCAACCGACACACCAACATTTACCGAAATTTTGACGGCGGATGACGGCATCCGAGGCTGATCAACACTCAAAACCAGCAAGTCACCAGCAAGGGGGGTCACAAGTACCCCTGCAAAGAAAAGCCCCTCACTCGCACATGACAACGAGTGAGGGGCTAGCACTAGCACACAACCAAAAAGTAGATGCCCTCTGCCTTAAACCCATAAGGCGAGAGGGCGTGTTGAGAATCTACAAGAGCAAGAGAATCGCAACGATGAAAATATGCCGTTGACAATGATGCGGCGCAAGGATAATCGTAATAAATCTACAAGAGCAAATGTAGGTATCGTAACCACTGGAAATCGAGATTGTGTCGAGCCACTGGCGAAGGCAGGAGCCGCGTCTAACCCTCGCGGCTTAATTCGGAGGACACACACTCCATCCTCACTACGCTCCGATCTGAGAGCAGGCTTATCCTTGGGCTGTGGTAGTGAGAGACGCTTTTCGTCTTATGTGAAATTGATCTGATTTCAGATCGCACTTTTCTCTTTTCTATTTTCTTTGGGGGGTTTCTTTTTATCTTTTCTTTTTAACGCTGGGTGATCAATTCTTACCTTCTATGGAAATCAAAACATCTCAACAGATTGAGCAAATCGCTCTCAAGAAGCTAATCCCTTACGCTCGCAATAGCAGGACGCACAGCGACATTCAGGTAAGCCAGATCGCCGCCAGCATTAGGGAGTTTGGATTTACCAATCCTGTACTCATTACCGAGAACTACGACATCCTAGCAGGTCATGGGCGCGTACTAGCCGCAAAGAAACTGGGAATGGATTCAGTGCCATGCATCAAGGTTGATCATCTAAACGAGTTCCAACGAAAGGCGTACATCATTGCAGACAACCAACTGGCACTCAACAGCGATTGGAACTTTGATATGCTTTCGGTAGAAATTGATGAGCTAAACGATGTGAAGTTTGATGTTTCATTGCTGGCCTTCACAAACGAGCAACTGGCAGAAATGATCGGATCTCCTGAAGAACCAGTCGATAATGGACTGAAAGCGGATGAAAAGGAGAGAGAAACCTGCATTTGTCCCAAGTGCCGATTCGAATTTGTGAAGTAGTTATTACTTGCCCTTGGATTATAAATAACATATCACAAACTAATGGCTACACCAATTTTAGGGATGCTGCCGCCTTCTGGCTGGCATTATATTGAGGGAGACGTGCGTATAAACGGCGTCACCTACGATACCCTGATCAAGAATGTCGAGACTTACCGCGCCGAGAATCATCTGCCTAGTGGAGACGTAGAAGGGGATGTAAATAGCTTTGTCTGTTCCAACTGGCCTCAGTTTTGTCATGGGGTTGACATGGTCGCAATCACTTCAGTAAACCCTGAGACTGACACGACGGCGTTGTTAAATGACATCCAGTCGTGGGCTAAGAACCTCCAGCAAAGTCAGAACCAAATAAACATGGTTACGGACGAACTGGCAGAGGCTAGGGCAAAGACCTGTAGGAACTGCCCTGAGAATTTGAACTGGCGCGGAGGCTGTAGCTCATGCATCAGCACCACCGAAAGGCTGACCGCAAGCGTGAGGCAGGGTCGAGACACACAATCAAGTGGGGTGCTTGGAGGTTGCAGGTCAATGCGTCACGACAACAGAACCGCTATCTTTATCGACAAGGATAATTTCAACAAATCAACCAACCTGCCTGCTAACTGCTGGCTCAATACATAATTATGGCAAACCTAAAGCCTCTTCCTCCAAAAATTACAGATTACTACGGAACAAAATCCGCTCGCGTTGTAGACGTCCACGACAAGCCAAGGATTCTTGGTCTGGATGTAGTCAACCCTGATCATGGCAATCTTGATGTCGTCAACAAGGACACGCTTCAAGTTAGGAGGACTTTTATAGATGCGACTCAGGCGCACGCCGCATACCGCAGGCTAAAACAACAGAATGTTGAGAGGAACAGGAAGAACCAACTAATCCAGAAGAAACTCAACAACGAGCCTCCATATCAGGCTAAGAAGCTGGAAAGCATGGGTCAGAATTGGAGGAGCAACCGACCCACAGGATTCCTTTCTACGATGGTCAGCCGAATTCAGCCCCCATTCAGGCAGGTAATTGAAAGTGCGGCTACGCTTACATACGCGAAGTACCCGATTGATTCACTCGATGCCGAGAATAAGACCAAAGTATTCCGCGACGAAATAACCAAGTGCATTAGGGGATGGAAAGGGTTTGACGATTTGGTTGCCCAGATCGTCCATGAGAATACAACCTTTGGATTCTGTGGAATGTGTTGGGATGACCTTCGCGACTGGAAGCCCGAATTCCTTCGACAAGATTATACCTTCTTCTCTATCGAGACACCGCAACAAACTGACCAGACGCCAATCTGGGCGCGAAAGAGACGCTATCAGATCGCGGAGTTGCTCCCAGTCTTGGAACAGCCTGAACTTTCGGCAGCCGCTGGCTGGCATATTAACCACCTGATCCAGTCGATCAACCAAGCGATCCCTGCTGGCAGGACGCTTGACGCCGACGACGACGCTCGCAGGTACGAGGATTGGATTCGCGAGGGAAGTTACGGAGCCAGCTACGAGAACGACGCAAAGTATGTTGAGCTTGGAGAGATCCTAGTCAGGGAACCCCACGGCAAAATCAGCAGGTTCTTGTTTGACGACAAGAGCGGATTGGAAATCTGCACGCAGGTAGATCGATACAACAAGATGAGCGAGACGCTCGCTCTATTCAGTATTGAGATCGGTAGCGGAAACCTGATGTCATCTCGCGGGGCTGGGCGTGACCTGTACAATACGCACGTTGCAGTGGAGAAGGCTCGCAACCTAGTTGTAGACAACACCTACTTGAAGGGGTTGCTGCTCTTGAAGAAGGGGCCAAACGCAAAGGTAGGAGTGCCTCCGCTTTCAGTGCTTCACCCAGTCGGATATATCTCCGAGGGATACGAGGTCATCCCACAGCAATTGCCAGCGGATGTGGACGATTTCCTCAAGCTGGATCAATTCATCACTGGGTTGGCTGAGATTCAGGTGGGAACATTCCTGCCATCTGCACCTGTTGACAATAGCGGACAAAAGAAAACCGCTTCTGAGATCAATCGCACAGCCGCAATTGAGAACCAGCTTCGCGAGGGAATCCTCACGCGCTTCTCGCGCCAGTTCTCACAAGCTGTTGAGCGTATGCAGAAAGGAATCTGTCACCCTGAACACATCAAGGCGGCGGCTGACTTGAAAGAAAAGATGGATGTTGTGAAACAATCCGAACCAAACGCCGTATGGGCTAGGCGCGAAGTGGTGGACGCATTTGATAAGAGCCTTATGGAAATGCCTCCGTTCATGGTTCCATTTGATGTTCCTGAACACCTTGATGAGGACGCAATTAACTGCGTGTACGACATGCTCCAAAAGAATGTCCCACCATCTGACATTCTTCTCATGGCATACTCACCTGCCAGCCAGCTTCTTCAGGATACAACGCCACAAGACAATGTGATCCTAGACTCACTGATCCAACGCTACACTGGCAATCCTAACGTAAACCAAGACGAGCTTCTAAAGCTGGATTGGAGCAGGAAACTGGGAGAGACAGTCGCCAACAGCGTCATCCTTCCAAAGGATCAGGTTGAGGCAATCGCTATTGAAGCCACGCGCCAACAGGTATTGGAACTTCAGGCCATCATCGCAGGTCAGGACATTCCTGTCTCACCACGAGACAACGACATCGTCCATCTTGATACAATGAGCCAAAAGCTGATGCCAGTGATTGCCAACGTGCCAAGGGGTGGTCTGACCCAAGAGGCAATTGCCCCGCTTATGGCTGCCATGAAGCACTACGTTGGACACATTACCGCCGCTGAACAAAAGGGCGCAATGCCAAAGCAGACGCAAAAGTATAGGCAGGCCGCAAAAGATGCGTACACGCACCTAACCGCTGGTCAAGCCGCCCCTCCTGCTGAGAACGTGATACCTGCCGCCATGCCTCATGGTCATCGCGGTGGTGGCGGTCACGCAGTAACATCAGTAGCGCAGGAAAAGAACCTTCAACAACAATACCAACAACAAAATCCTAGCCAAGGTGGAATGATTGCAAGTGTCGCCAATCCACCAAGGCCAGTAACAGCGGCGTAAGCCAAACAAAACTATGGGCGGATCACCTACACAACCAACTCAAGGCGCAACAAACGCAGCCCCACAGGCTCCAACAACGCAACCGCTAACCAACCCAGATGGAAGTTATCGCTTGGACGCTGAAGGAAAACCAATGTACGCACCTGTGGAAACAAACCCACAAGACGCCGTGATGAAGCAAAGAAGTGAGGCTGCACAAAAACCAACCACCTCAGAAGATGCTTTCCAAAAGGCTTGGAAAGGAAAAACCGCTGGCGTGAGTCCTAATTCTTACGGACGCGATTCAAGCAAGCCGCTTTCTTCTGAGCAGGCAATAGATATTGGCTTGGCATAATATAGTTGACATAAATTAAATTAAGTCAGAAAACCTATGCGTCTTCTGACACAACAAATAAATTATGACTTGGGAAACATCTGACTCTGCACGATTCCGCGAATATCATCAAAAGTCTGGGGGGAAGCTAATTGGCTTCCTGTATTCCATTATTCCACCAACCACTGGAAAAACAATTGAGTCAGTTGCCCTTGAGGCAAAGTACAAGGAAGGCGCGGAGTTTATCCTGCGCCAGATGAATGACATACTTTTAGACGAAAACAAAAATGATGATGCTTCGTCGGCGTCATTTGTGTCGATGTAATAAATTATGGAAGAAGAAAACCTAGTACCAGAGATCACCGCCGCCAACCGCGATGGTGGAGCCGCAAACCTCAACGCTGATCCAATCAGCAGTGACGTTCATCAATCAATCGACTCGCTTCTCGATGAGGCGGAAAGAGAGACAGGGGTAGAACCCCAAGAAACACAAGAACCAACAACATCAAATGAAGACACTACAACGCTTGATAGCATCTCTGGCACAAACAGCCAGCAACCTGAAGCAATCGTTCCAGATCCTGTTCAACCAGCAACAGAAATACCACAACCAGAGTCTGGAGTCGAAGTTTCACCCAGTTCCGTTCAAGAACAAAAAGCCGAAATCGATCCAGAAATTCTCGCCATCGAACAGCCGCGCAACCTCTCCGAAAAAAATCAAAACAATTGGCGCAAGCTGCAAGAAACAGCCAGCGAGTACAAAAAGCAAGCGGCGGAAGCCGAAGTCTTGCGGCAACGGCTAACCGAATCCCAACAGCAACAGGTACAGGCTCCCACCGATTACGAAGAGCTAAAGAAATTCAGGCAAATCTTTGACATCAAGAACGACCCTGAGTTCCAAAGCAAGTATACGCAGCCAATCAATTCTGCAAAGGAGAACATCTATAGCATCATGAAAAAAAATGGGGCTACGGATGACCTCATTGCCAGTATTGAAAAGGCAGGTGGCCCAGACAAGGTTGACGACAAGTGGTGGCAAAACAACGCCATCAGCAAGCTGGGACTGACTGACGCCGAGAAGCTAAAGCGAAGCCTGATTGATGTATCAGACCTGAAAGAAAAGCAAGAGGCTGAGATTTCTCACGCCGCTGAGAACGCAGAGCAGATCCTTGAACAGCGTCAGAACCAAGCCAAGGACTGGTATCAGAAAGAGACAACGGAAGTACGAGATTATGTTAACCAGCTTACAAAAGAAGTACCTTGGGCAAGATACCAAGAGCCTCCTGCGAATGCTACACCTGAACAGATTGAAAAGATCCAGCACCACAACAAAAATGTGTCAGCACTTGAGGGGAAGTTTAACAGCGCGCTCTGGCCCAAGACCGCAAACGAACGTGCGTCAATCGCCGCAGCAGCCGTTTATAGCGACATCCTGAGTGCGACCCTCCAACAAGAACAGGCCGCAAAGGCTTCTCTAGAGGCCCAACTCAAGAAATTGACTGATGAGAACGGCAAGTTGAAGGCGTCTGGAAGGATGCCAAAGCAGAATGTTACGACCCAGTCTGTCAATAAATCAAACGATCTCCAGTCACGAATCAAGATGAATGCCAGCGATGCCATTGACCTTGGACTTGACGAAGCGGGAGCATAATTATGGCAATCCTTGATCCTATCTCTACTCCTATGCAGGAGCGGACAATGAAGGCTACGGACTCACCGAATCCTTTCATGACTCCAACTCCGCCCCCTCGCAGGTTGGACGGCAGGCCAGTGGCTCCAGTTGTTCCAATTCCCTCGAATTTGGGGGAATTAAAACCAGAACCAGAACCAGATCCTGTACAGGAAGTTGTACAACCTGAACCTGTGGAAGAAGCAGAAAAGCCAAAGCGCGGACGCAAGCCAAAGCAAGCATTAGAAGAAGTTGAAGCACCAAGAGTACAGAACCCCATTATTGAAAGTAGAACCAAAGAAGGGCTTCCTTCGTACCGCTGTGAGTTTGCTGGGCGCGACATCTTTGTTGGCTGGCCTTGGTACAAGTCTTCTAATCCTGTCACAGCCGCAGTCAATGTCGCGATCGCCCTTGACTTTGGAAAAGACAAGATTCGTTTTGATATGTCAATCGGTGATGCAAAAATTGAGCATTCACGCAACCGACTAGCTCACAAGTTCCTAGAAACTGACGCCAAGTGGATGCTGATGATCGACGACGACATCATCCCATCAATCGGACGCCCAGCTTGGTTTAGGCACTGGGTTGCGGGAGCAAGGTCACTAGGAGACCTGCCACTACAGCGTCATGTGTTACACAGGCTTATAGGCGCGGGAAAGAGCCTTGTGGGGGCGGCTTACTTCGGTCGTCAGGAGGGAGGAGCCATAATGTGCGCCGATCCACTCCTCGCACCGCGAGCCAAGGCATACGAGGACGCAGTAGTTCCAGTTGATTGGGTAGGAACAGGCTGTATGCTAGTTCACCGAAAAGTATTTAACGACATTAAGGAAAAATTTGGAGATAGCCTGAAGATCGATGTACCTGACTACGATTACGATTACTTCCGACCATTCGATAGCGCAAGGGGCGAGGATGTTTCATTCTGTCTGAGGGCAAAGGAGGCCAGCCACCAACCCCACATCGACCTTGGTCTACCAGTATTCCACGTTGGCTATAAAACATACTAATGAAAATCTACGCATACTACCAAAACATCTCCCAATCAAAGCAAGGCGAGGAATTTGCCTGCGCCAATTGGTGGAAGACTAGCTGGACAAATCAAGGATGGGAGCCTGTCATGCTCAATAGGAGCCACGCTCTTGGTAGCCCGATATACAACAAGCTCCAACAGAAGTTGATGGCTAATACAATGGGCCTTCACCCTGAATTACTGAACAGATTTGACTGGATAGTAGCACGTTTCATCCGTTGGTGCGCCCTCTACGCCGCTGGCGGCGGATGGATGAGCGATTATGATGTAGTGAACAAAAAATTCACCCCAGAGATAGCAAAAACGTATGAAGATCACGGAACTCTCCACATGAACTGCGGCGAGCCTGCATATATCTTTTATGCGACCAAGGAACATTGCGCGAACGCGATAAAGAAATTTATTCAAGAGCCTATTGTAGATAGCAATAAGATGATTAACGAGTCCGAAGTTCTTGAAATACAAAATACTTTGGATGATGTTCTTCATTTAATTCATCACGCAAAAAGTTCTGATCTTGAAGCTAGATCACAGGTTATGTTAAATACTCTCTCTGATGAGAAGCCCGTTTGAGAAGCGAATAACCTTTATGCACACTGGTCACATAGGTGACATTATTGCATTTTTGCCTGTATTCAAGGCGATGGGTGGAACCACAATAGTTATTCGTGATGAAACTTGGATGGAGCCAATGAGTGGATATAAGTACAACTCACTAAAGCCGTTACTTGAAAGCCAGAACATTGAAGTTTTATGGAATGACGGAAGGTATGGAATTGATCATGACTTGGCGGGGTGGCGCGAGTGCTACGAACACCATATTTCACTTACCGACGCACAAGCAAGATACTTGTATCTTGTTCCAAGGGGTCATGGTTACATGGACATAAAAGAGCCTTGGATCAAGGTAGAAGCTGATGTAAATACAAAAGGAAGAGTTATATTTAATCGCACACCAAGATACAGAAGCCCTCATTTTTCATGGGATAAAGTACATAAACATTTTGGAGATAAAGCGTTGTTCATTGGAAGAGAAGATGAACATAAAGAATTCTGCGATCTTATTGGGAACATTGAATACTACAAAACAGATAATTGTCTTGATGTTGCAAAAGCAATTGAAGGTGCTGATTTTTTTGTTGGAAACCAATCTAGTTCATTCTGGATAGCCGCTGGTCTTTTCAAGCCATTACTACAAGAAACTTGTGAGGTTCCTAATAGCATTGTCAGATACAAAGGAGCGCACTACACGCCAAATTGTGACGCAAACCTTTCAGTGTTATGAAAACACTTTTGTTTTGCACCTCTTATGCTGATTCACAGGATGGGTGGAGCGGAAGATATAAATCTTGGTACGATTATTATGTATCAGGAAAAGTAAAGCATGATAAAATGCTTATGTTTGATGATGGAAGTCCTATGATGCCATCATTTTGTCCATCAGAAGTTATATATACTTTTCCAACTCATTTAGGAAAACGAACAATTGTTGATTACGATGGATGGTATAGGAGCTTTGGAAGTGCAATACAATACGCACAGAATAACGGATTTGATAAAATTGTTCACTGCGAGGCTGATGCGTATTTATTATCAACTAGGATAATTGATTTTGTAAACTCGCTAACTTCTGGATGGCATTGCTTTTGGTGTCCAAAACACAATATGCATGAATCCGCATTGCAAGTAATATGTTCAGACCAAATCCAATCATGCATAAACTTTACTAGCGAGCCTTACGACAAATATAGAAATCAACCAATAGATTGTTTATTTCCATATACTGATGTACATAAATTTTTTATAGGGGATCGGTACGGAGAATATGGTGGAGATTACATACCAGTAGGTTCAGATTATTCGTGCCAGACAAGTAGCAACATGATAAACAAATTCCAAAATGAACATTGAAGAAATGCTATCTATAACTGGGAAGAGAGAAAAATCTTTCCGCTACATGGTTGATTTCTTAAACGGAATAGAAAATCCAATAATTGTAGAAACAGGATGTGCTAGGGTTGAAAACAATTTTGAGGGAGATGGAATGTCCACGCTAATTTTTGATGCATTTGTTGGATCAAATGGAGGCAATTTTTACTCGGTGGACATCAGCGAGGACTCTGTTGCATTTGCAAAATCTAAAATTACCAGTGAAAAAACTCGAATTGCCTGTGAAGATAGCGTCGGATTCCTTCACAGATTTAATCAACAAATTAATCTTCTTTATTTAGACAGCTACGATTTAGATCCAACAAACCCGCATCCGTCATCTCTTCATCATATTTACGAATTGATTGCTGTATCAAAGTGCTTAAAAAAGGGAACAATGGTTGTTGTTGATGACAACCTCAACGATGAAATTGGCAAAGGGAAATACATTGCTGACTACTTTGTTAAGATTGGAGTTCCAATGATATATTCAGGGTATCAACAAATTTGGAAAATATAGTTGACGATTAATTATTTATTTAGTAATAGTCACTCAACTCGGTGTGTTCCCTCCGTATGGGAATGGCTTGGTGGAAGCCGCAAACATTCACTAACACAGGCCGCAAACAGAAGCTAGAGCGTGCCGCTAGCGACACCAACCAAACTTCGTATCGTGACTGCACGCAGTCGCTGTACACCCTTGGGGTTGTCGCTACCACAATTGGTTGTGACTCCTTCAAGTCAACCAAACTAAATAATATGGCTAGTCAAGGAACTGGGGTAGGTAACTCTGCTGTTGCAAACAGCGGGTACATCCCCAACACAGATACGGCTCCAGTAAATTACTCCAATCTTGGAGCTTCTACTAATGCGAGCGCAAACTTCAGCAATTGTATTCCACTTGCTACGATCCAGAATTTCGCTTCGAAGGATGTCTCGCGCATCATCGGACAGATTGCAAAGGTTCTTGCTCGTAAGTCCCCCTACATCAACTCCATCGACGGCGGAACTATTCCTAACGTCTCGGATGTTGTCCGTAGTGTTGTCGAGGAAATGGCAGTCCCTGTCGCTTCTCTCGCTTCTCCTACGTTCGTGGATGACACTACGCTTTGCGGCGTCGGTGCTGCCGCTGATCAAGTGGGATCGACCGAATACCAGTTCAGCTTGCAAACCCTTCGTGGTGCTGGCCCTCGTATTTGCGTCAAGCAGGCTCGTACGGCGTTCAAGGGAAGCTATCTTCAGGCTCAAGTCAGCCTTGAGAAGAGCATCCTCCAGATCATCAACGCTGACATCCGTTATCAGTATCTCATCCAGTCTGGTGTGAAGTATGTGGTCAATTCGACCCAGTCCTTCACCTCCAACCTCACGGGTGATATGCAGCAGATCAACACCAAGTTCGCTCAGATTCTTCCTGACTCTGCTCTGAACTTCAAGACGCTCTATCGCATCGGAACCTTCCTTCGTGAAGAGATGCTTGCAGAGCCTTTTGCCTCCAAAGAGGGTGAGTTCTTCCAAGTCATGCTCTCCGCTGACGCCATCGAAAACATCCGCAACGATGCGGACGTCAAAGAGGATCTCCTCTATTTGACCGCTGGTTCGTTCAAGCTGGGTGAGGACAGCATCAGTGGCTATCAGTTCCAAGGATATCGTGGATTTGCTTTTGGTATTGACCAACAGCCTCTCCGCGCCTCTGGTTTTGACGGCAACGGAAACCTTGTCCTGATCAACCCAATCGTTAGCTCGGCTGTCACGAACGGCTTCGCTCAACGCCGTAACCCATCATGGGTTGCAGCTAACTACGAGGTTGGTTTCGTCATCGCTGGTGACGCCTTCAAGCGTCTTGTACCAGAGCAGTACGTTGGCGAGGGAACCTTCAGGTTTGCTCCTCAACTCGCTATGGGTGAGCTTGAGTGGACGTACTTCCGCGACAACGATTGCAATCTCTACGGAGATTTCGGTCAGCACATCTATCAGATCCAACGTGCGATCCAGCCAGTGAGGCCGCAGAATGTGGTTCCTGTCTTGTACAAGCGTTGCCCATTTGATGGTGCGCCTCTTCCTTGCTCGACCAGTTCGACTGGCCTGTAATAGGTAGCTAGTTATCGGTGGCTGATGCAGGATAAAACTTGCATCAGCCACCTCAACTGACTATTTTTCCAACAAAACCTAATTACCATGTCACAATTTCCTGAATTCACCTCTAATCTCTCAACGGCAAACTGGCGCGCAAGTGTTCTTGCTTACCTACAGGGAATAACCAATGGAACTTACGCCGATTATGTAAAGCTAGCAGCACCTATTCCTGCTGGGACAAATAGCATTGGAACCGTTGGACTTAATACTGGAACAAACAGCATCGGAGTTGTTGGTCTTAATGCTGGAACAAACAGCGTTGGAACCGTTGGACTTAATACTGGGACTAATTTCATTGGTAGTGTGAATCCAGACTCTACTGGAAGCGGCTCAGTAACGACTAGCACGCCCCTTGTTATTACAACCACAAGTTTTGGCACTCTTGCATTTCAATCGGATGCCGTTGCAACTGGGACGGTAACAATCGAAGCGTCTGTTGATGGAACAAATTATACCGCTACAACTTATGCCGCTCTAACTACTGGAAATACGTCTTCTAGTTTTAACGCTGCAACAGCAACCATTGGTCAGATTGATACCTCTGGGTTTAAAAACATCAGATTTAGGTCTAACACAATTGTTGGCACTGTAGGAATCACTTACAATTTAAGCAAAAACGTCAGCAATGTGATGCTTGATAATCCCCTTCCTGCTGGAAGCAATGTGATTGGGGCTGTCACCTCAAATAACTCTGAGATCAAGGTTCAATCATCTTTCACTCGTCCAGCAAACACTACGGCATATGTGAGCGGTTATCTTGTAGCTAACAGCACCACTGCTGGTTCCGTAGTTGCTCTTTCTTTTGCGTCTGTATCTAGGAATGCTGGAGATTGCGTGAGAATTGAGAGGGCTAGGATCAACACGAGTAATGCTCTGCTTACCAACGCTAGCTTTAGGCTGCACCTATTTGAAGGAACGCCTGTTCCCACAGTAGGTGATGGGGCTGCATTTAATGCTTCTGGAGTCCTTTCAACATCTGGTGTAGCTGGATACCTTGGAAGTATTTCCATAACCCTTTCAAACTCTGGAAGTGATGGATCAAGCGGCAGGGGTGTTCCTGATGTTGGGAGTGCCATAACGGCATCTCCGACAAGCGGAACAACCATTTATGGTCTACTTGAAGCCACCGCAGCATATGTTCCAACAAGTGGTGCTGTATTCACAGTATCTCTTGAAGGGTATCGCCCTTAATTAGCATGAGCGGATTTCCGATTATATTCGGAGGTGGTTTTGACCCAAATGCCCTAGCCTACTTTACCACGGCGGGAATTGGAACTGAGGCGGTCACCCCTACGGCATATGATTCTGCCGCTAGTTTTAATGGTAGCACTCAGTATTTGACGACACCTAGCTTTTCGCAGACTGGATCGTTTACTATATCTTTGTGGGTTTATCCCACAAGTTCCACATATAATGGGATTTTAGTTAAAGGCACTTTTTCAGCGTATGATTGGCAAATTTTTACTATTGGAACTAATGTGTACCTTCAAGGGGGAACTGGTCAGGCAGTTTCAATCAACACGCCAATAACTTTGAATGCTTGGAATCACCTTGTTGTGACTTACGATTCTTCTACTTTGATAAAAACAATTAGAGTTAATAACGGAACGGCTGTGTCTAATACTGGCACTGGCACGATGCCAAATAGTTATTCTGTTATTATCCTTGCATATATGTATGCATTGGTGGCGTTAACAGGAAACGCCGCAGGGATGGGATATTGGAGCCGAGTCCTTTCATCCACTGAAATCACCTCCCTTTACAACGGAGGCATTGGCCTTACTTACTCTGGCATTCAGGGTGCTGGACTCACCACAAACCTCGTCTCTTACTGGGCACTCAACCAAAATAGCGTCACGGCAGATTCAGCAGGATCAAATACCCTCACCAATACTGGAAGCGTAACGGCATCTGCCACCTCTCCAATAGCTTCTGCCACAGCTTCATCTCGTCAACTGATCAATTCCTTTGTTAAAGGCGTGAAAGGATTGGGACTCTGGTCAAACATGGTTTGCTGGCCTTTGAGGAGCAGTCAAAATGCCAATGGCACAACGGCTTATTCACTCGGTGGTGCTGGAACCTATAATGGAACACTAACTAACATTCCCGTAGGTAATTGGACATCAACAGGATTACTTAACTCGTCAACAGGCTATGTCACCACAACTCTTTTAACTGGAAGCACTGCGTCAAATAATTTTATTGTTGTTAACGAAATTGTTAATGGCTCTAAAACTTATTATGGAGATTTAACTTCGTCTAACTCAAAAGGAGCTAGGGCAAGAGACGATCAGTTTCTTGTAGGAAATGGAACTTCTTACACATCAATTCCATATTCAGCAACTAGCTTAAATAATTTCAAATCTCTTAATTATGATGTGACCGCATCTACTGCGACAGTGTATTTGAATGGATCTAGTATTGCAACTGGATCTTTAACTGTACTGCCCCCAGCATCAACAATTCCAATTTCATTTTTAGCGGCTAATGATGCTGGAAGTGTTGCTCAATACATGCTAGGAACGATGTCATTTTATATGTGGCAAAATACAAATTTAAGTTTTAGCTCTACTGCTTCGCTTTACTCTCTTTACAAACAAACAATTGGACAAGGATTGGGATTACCATAATGAGAACTTTTTCTTCTTTATATCCATTACAAGATGCCAGTTCATTGCCTTGGGCGTGGGAATTGTCTTCAACTCCTGAATGCATTCCTGTTTGGGGGGGTAATATACGACCCACTCCTCAATTTAATTCTTATAACATTGATGAAACAGGATGTCCAATAGGTGTAGGAAACCCCATCTCCTACACATGGGAAGCACTCCTCGATCCTGCCGACACCCCATTGCCTGATTGGATCACGGAAACGACTCCTTCAAATGCTATTGAAGATCAATTAAATCCTGCTACAACAAACTAATGAACGCATCTGGACAATCTCCCCTTTTAGGGTCTGCTACAAGTTTGACATTTTTGTTTTTTTCTATTGTGCCAGAGGTTCCTCCACTTGCTCAATGGATCTGCCTTGGTCTTTCTGCTTTAGCTTCAATCCTAACAATCATCAAAAACGCAAGCCGATGAAAAAAAACTTGGAAGCATTGATTCCTCTGCTTGGAACACTTCTCATGGTTTTTGGTGGGTGCGCTCATAATCCAACCACAATTTCGGTAGCTCCTGCGGTGGACAATATTAGCGCAATTCAAGGCAACCTTTCTGCGGTTGACAATAAAGCAATAGTAATTCAACAATGGTTAAAAACACAGAAATGAATAAACTAGCATTAGCAATTTTATTTGTCATGGCGGTAGCAGTTCAGGCTACAACTATAACTAAAAATGACATTATCAAAACAATCGAACACCAGCGTCAATTAGTCCATGAGGCACAAGATCAAGCTACCGCAGCTAAAAGCGAGCTAGTGGGCGTGCAGGAAGCAATAAACACACAGACAGCAAAGCTGCACGACACAGAAAACAAGCTAGATGTCGCTACCAAGGAGCTTTCTACCGCAAAACATCACCTGCATATGCTTCTTTTACTTTGCTCAAGCCTTATCGGGTTCATTGTATTTACTGGCGTACTTCGCTTCTCGTCCACTCTGCTTGCGTTCTACCCTCCTGCGCTAGCTGAGTCGTGGTTAATATCTGTTGGGGCGGGCTTCATAGCAGGGGGGGCGGCATGGAGCCTTCTGGGTCATCTGTAATCAAGCAGAAGCTAGAGCAGAGACCTCTAGACAGCAAAAAGTGTCTCTATGCGATTTTCGGATCGTTGTGTGTTCTTCTTGTTTTCTCTGGTTCTGCGTTCCTGATTCTGACCCATGCGGAGGCCGCCAAGGAGATAGTGGAACTCGCAAACTTGGTCGTGATGTTCTTTGGTGCGGTTGTGACGACACTCATTACAGGGACAGCCGTAATGGACTGGAAGGCGGTCACGGCATTGCAGCACATTGATGAATCCTCTAACCAACGTATTGAAAGCAATCAAGCACTTCCACAATACCAATCAAACACTACGGAATTACGGCGAGACCCAAAAGATTATCTGATAGCGCATGACACCACGTTTTAGTAACTTCCTGCCCTTCATATTCCAGCATGAATGCGTATTTGCAAGGGGCCACTATGGTGATTACAATTACGTCATTGCAGAGGAGGTTCAGGGAGATGATGGTGGCGTAACAAAGTGGGGATGCGACTTCCGAGAGTTCAGTGAGGCTCCATTCAAGTTAACAAAAGACGACATCAGAAATCTCACTTGTGACAAGGCAACAAAATTATACTGGTACAACTGGGATAAGTACCATGTTGACCATATGCCAGAAAAAGTTGGTGAGGTATGGTTCAATTGTAAGATTGTTAGCGGCGCACCTCAAGCGTACAAGATCCTGTACAGGACTGGCAACGATGCCGCTAAATTTATTGCCGACCAAAAACGAGTAAATTCTTTGATAATAAAAGCACATCCGAACGATAAAAAATTCTTGGCTGGGTGGAACAATCGTCTCGACGATCTAACAAAATATCTGCATATCACATAGAAGTGAAACGCAACAAACCAAACAACGTAACAAACGAAGAATGGGAGGCGATAAACAAGGCGATACAAGTAATCTCCGAACACTTTTTGAATACGGCATTGTTTATTAACTGGGTAGATGAGGAAGGGGAAACCCAGCACTGCGAGATATTTGATGGAAATGGATTCGCTTTAGAAAACCACATTGAAAAGTGGGTTGATGGTGATTTTCTTCCAGATGAATTTGATGATGACGACGACGATGACAAGCCCAAAAAGGCAAAGGTGTAAATATATGCATTTAGTCTTTACAAAAAACTATCAGTGATCAATATTTGCGGATATGTCATGTGGATGTAACAATAATTCTAATGGCGATCCTTTTGGGTATAGTCCGTATGGAAGTGCCTGTGCGCCAGAGCTTCCATATCCTCAAGTTTCAGCAGAGTCAGTCCCATCGCTAATTAGCAATTTGACCTACGCTCTTTATGGAACGATTACAAAATCAGTAGTCAACGGACAGATTATTTGGACTACCCAATGTGATCCAAGCTCCACGGCAACAATAAATGGATTTCCACGAAATGATGGTGAGGGTCTTTTGTGTTATTTGTTAAGGTTTTTCAATTACATCGGAGTAAACACAATAACTCCCGTTAATTTTAGCGGACAACTTTTGGGAGATGTTACAGGAACTCAAGCTGCGACATCTGTTGTAAAAGTAAATGGAGCTTCATTGCCAACATCAGCAACAGTTGTGGGAACAGATCCCTACGGAAAAATTGTAAATAATACAACATTATTTCCATCTATTCCACGATCCATAAATAATGTTTCTACTGCGACATATACATTTGCTTCGGGGGATCTTGGTGCGGTAACAGTTTTCAATCTAAATGCTACAACAACGGCAACAATTCCCACCTACTCCTCCGTTCCTTTTGTTTATGGTCAAAGACTTGAGGTAATTGCAAATGGGACAGGTCACGTTCATATCGTTGGTGCTAGCGGAGTCACTATAAATTCTGCAAACGGAACATATCTACGAACTCAATACTCTAGCGGACACCTAATTTATACGGGAATTAACATTTGGAACGCTGTCGGTGACTTTGCAACTTCATAATACCATCCCAACACAACAAAAGAATGTCCTGCCAACCAAATAAAACTACCTACGGAAGTGTTTGTCGCCCAGATATTCCATATCCACAAATATCAGCAGAGTCAGTTCCTAGTTTAATTTCTAATTTGACCTATGCGTTATATGGACAAATTGGGAAAAGCGTTTTAAATGGAAGAGTCGTCTGGAACGTCCCATGCGACCCAAACAATACTGCCTCCATTGCAGGATTTCCAAGAAAGGCTGGAGAAGGATTGCTTTGTTACATCTTGAGAGTATTGCCTAACCTTCCTACAAATAATGGGGGTGGTGGCGGTGGTGATCTTGCTAATGCAACCACCCTTTATCCTAAAAACTTTGGAGCAGTCGGAGATGGAAGTACTGATGATACTATTGCATTGATGAAAATGTTCGATGCAGTAGTTGATAATGATTATGTTGCTTATGATTTTGGAACAGGAACATACAAGGTTGCTTGGAATGCGTCACAAGTTGCTCCTGAGTATCAAGACTTGGCGGGGTTAGGAAATGGCATACTGCAAATTGGAGCAAGGGATACGGATAAAATCTACAAAAAAATGTGGTTTTTGGGAAATGGCACGGCTTCAATAGTTGCTAATCAATTATCACTGAATCCGATTCTTGCGATTCGCTCAAAAGGGCAATCTCTTTATTTTCAACAACTTAATTTTACTAGGTTCGAGCATTGTGTTACTGGATCTGTAGATGTTCAGTATAGTTTACCGTTTTCTGGCGGGGCAGGACTTTTTATTTCTACGGAAGTTCCTTACACAAAAGTGGATGAAATTATTTTTGATGGATGCACATTCTCAAATTGCCATCGTTCGGTAACTGTAATATCTGGAGAAAGCGGGGTTATAACCACCAAATATTCTACAGATATTCCTTACCCAAAACCTATTAACTGGGGGTGTATTGGATCGCTTGAATATAAATCTTGTAATTTTATTTATCCGTATGGATCAAATTCAGCTGTCACAGCGGGGGGTGGTCAGGGAACTCTTGCAGATAGTTCAGTTCAGGTAGCAAGATTTAATAAGTGTTTTTTTGATGGGTGTGTTGGAGGCATTTTATCAGTTTCCCCAAATGGGCTTGCAGTAGATGGAATTATTACTGGGACTCCTCAACAATTAATTATTGAAAATAGTTGTGAATTTAATAACGGAGGGGTTGAAATGGTATATCAAGAATCAGGGATACGGGCGTTTAGCCTTCTACCTAACGATTTTGTGGTTCCCCCGATTCGTGGGACTGTAGATGTAGGGGTTGGTCAATCTTGTTATTCTCTTGGGTTGAACACAGGACAGAAGTTCTTAATTAGCAGCATTACTACAAATGAACTTTATTCTGGAGGAGCTGATTTTCCGTTTATTATTCAACAAGTTTTAGACGACAATACTATTAGGATAATTAACGATGGCAAGGCTCTCCCTCCTGTGGCGACAATCGTAATTAGCGGAACAACGGCAACCATTACATTTAATGCAATACACAACTTAATTTTGGCAGATCAGGTTACGTTAACTGGGTTTGTTGCCGCCACAAACTCCGCTAATCTAAACCTCACTAATACTCAGGTTGTAACAATCCCTAGCACAACTCAAATCACGATTGCGCTTCCTTCAACAAACACCCCAACTGGCACGGTTAATACAAGCTCTGGTAAGGTTTCTGTTTTGAACGGAACCGATGTCGGACATCCAGCACCCGTGGGGACGACTATAAACTTGAGCGATGGTCGCCCCACTGCATGTTACTTTTACGATTGGAACCAATCAAGCAGAAGTGTTAAAATAGAAAACTTGAAAATAGGAGGGAATTTAATCTCTCCTGTCACAAATACTGGAAAAGCCTATGCCCAACCAGCAATAAGAATTGATGATACAAACTTTAGCATAAAGCATGTTGATATAACTGGAAATGCGGGGTGTTTATTCACTAGCAATAGTTCGACATTTACCAGCGATCTTTTGAACAACAACCCATTTGCACTTTCAGGATATATGTATGATTGTAGTTTTCATTTATATGATAACGTCCCTACTCATCAATTCACCTATGGAGTTCAGTGCTTTTTTTACCAAAACATTAAAATAGAGTATTGCGATTTTACTGTAAATGCTTGCTCTAATGTTTCTTTGGTTCAATTATGGGCATTAAGAAGTTGGGTTCAATATTGCAACTTTCGTTCAGGTGCTGCTGCCGCAAAAGTGATAACTAATCCCAAATTTGGTCAAAATAGTTCTGGTGTTTTTATTGGGAATAATGGTAATTACCTATATTCCTCTCAGGGTGTTGCGCCCCGAATTAATAACTGTTATTTTTACCAGTTAAATAAAGCAATAGATACTTCATATGGACAAACAAATAGATTGTCTTTAGGAATAAAAAATTCAACCGTTCCTTATGTAGACACAAATACCTACCAAAATATTTATCAGCCAGTCAATGAGACCCTCTATAATTCAGACAAAACGATTTTTGGGGATGCATACACAAATGTTTGATAAAGATTTGATTGAAACTTTTACCAACAACCGATAAAACACTAGAACTTATGGCATACGACGCAAAACAAACTATCCCTGAAGGTTTTCACGATCTTGGCGAAGGAGACTTCGGGGGATTGCATGAGGAGGCGACTGACGCAAAGAACAAGACTGCCGAGGTTCACTATCCTGAGATTCACTTTCATGGCGCACACGCTGAACACCTAAAAAAACACCTCAAGGAACATGGCAAGGCTACTATTCACTACAAAAAGATTTCTGAAAGTCATCGCATGGAAAATGGCAAACACCATCACTCTGTGGGAATCCAACTTCATGGAATTCGCGCCGAATCCGCAAAGGGCGATGATATGACACGCAATACCTCAAAAGAATCGCCGTCTGAAGATGCCATTGAAATGGGATTGGAAGCCGCCGCAAAAGAAACCACTGAAAAATAATACTATGGCTGACAAAACTATGCCCCCTTCCGATCCAATGCCATCTCCTGACCAAGGACAAGGCCCAGCACCCATGCAAGACATGGCATCACCAGCCCCTCAAGGTGGGGATGGTGGGTCTGTCATGATCTCAATGCCGAAGGAGGCATTTGATGCAATCCATCAGCTTATTAGCCAGCTTTCAAGTGGATTTGATAACCTCGCCCAGAGCGTAGGTCAACAAGCTAGCGGTGCTGAAGAGCCTGCAATGCCTCCTCAAGGCGGAATGCCTCCACAGGCTCCTGCTGGTGGTATGCAAGGTGGTGGTGACGACGACTTCCTAAAAAGCATCGCCCAAGAAGGAAACGCTCGTACTAAATAAGGATCACAATCGATGTTCGTCTCGCAAATCATTGACGAGGCTAGCGAAATTCTTGCTACTACTGACCAAACCAAGATATTTCGCAAGCTAACTCAGGCAGTCCAGATCCTCATGGAGTCTGGTCACTACTTCCACACCAATTCGGAAGTGGATGTTTGCACTGGATGGGATGGACAGACGATTACCCTTCCTCGTGGAATTGAGGTTCCGCTTGGCGTAAATGTAGACGGCTCTCCCCAGTATTTCAGGGGAAGGCTGTTCCAGTACCATGTCAACAAGGGTGGAATGTACAACCCCGTGTCATGGGCATGGGATGATCGCGGATTCGTCTCGACGATCATGGACATCCGCCAACCTAGCCAGCTTATTGCTGTGGCTGAACACCAGTCAGATGCGGGTTTGCAAATACGAGTGGTAGGCACGGATGGAAACAACCGCGAACTGCGCTCACAGGACGCTAGCGGCGCAGGAATTGATGGTCTGGTGATACCAGTCCATGCCCAGTCTGACTTCCCATACGGAACGATCCAGCCTGACGGCGTTACAATTGCAACTCGCACCGCTTCGGTATCACCAATAACGAAATTTGCCAGTGGATCGACGGCCCACAACTTCTCTGCTGGTCAGAACGTGCTTCTTGGGCTTGCCTCTGGACTTGTTCTGTCTCCCCTAATCAATGGAAGCACCTATTACACTGGCATTGTAGATAATTTTACCATCCAACTTTATCAGAGCGCGCTAGACGCTAAGAACAATACCAATCCGATTGCTATGCAGAGCATTGTTGGTGCTACGACTGGTGGGGTTACGCTTACGGACTCAAGACCGATTAGCTTGCTAACCTGCCTCAATTTTCAGTCAGTTCCCGCCATTTCGCTGTCATCTCCTAATGAGGTGACATTTACAATTGGCTCAGGAGCTACTGCCACTGCCACAATTAATAGTGGGTCAGTAAATACAATTACCATAGTTTCTGGTGGGTCTGGTTATGTTGTTGCTCCAACAATTGTTTTTAGTGGTGGTGGATTTACAACCACAGCATCTGCTACGGCAGTTATCACAAATGGAGTTGTTACAGGTATTTCAAATCTCGTTGGAGGTTCAGGATATACAACGCCACCAACTCTTTCAATTAACTCTGCTGGAAGCCTTGCCAGCCCACTAGTTGCAAATACGACATACTTCACGCAGAACCTTGATTCCACAAACCTTCAATTGTTTGCATCATACAGCGATGCACTGAACAACATAAACCCAGTATATCTGTCTGGAAACAGCGGTCAGTTCAATGTGAACCTGCGTTCACCAATGGCTCCAATCACGACGTTAACATTCTCAATACCTCATTATTTTGCAACAGGAGATGTCGTGCAGGCTTTCACGGCTGGCGGAACACTTCCTCTTCCCCTAATCGCGGGACAAAATTACTATGTCAATGTTATCACGCCAACTTCGGTAACGATCCATACAAATCAAGCCGACTCAGTTACTGGAATTAATCCGATCATCCTAACGACCTCTGGATCTGGAACAAATTCTCTTGTTAAGCTAATCCCTGCCACAGCAAACCTTGGTCAGACAAGCAACATCACCGCATCAGGGCTTTCCGTAAGCTCACCATCAGGAAGCGGCGCGGCGGCATCGGCAGTCGCTGTAGGTTCTGTTACTGGAATTACAATTACATCAGGTGGAACTGGATATACTACGCCTCCTCTTGTTCAATTTAGTCCACCACCAAACCCTCCTGTTAACACAAACCAGCAATTTAGAACAGCGACTGGGTATGCAACAATTGTTTCTGGTGGTGCTGTAACAGCAATTACAATTACTGATGGTGGATTGGGTTATTCAGGCGCACCAACAATCTCATTTATTGGAGCAAATACAACTGGTGCAACGGCTAATGCATCTATAACTCTATCATTTGTATCTTCATTTAATATTGTTTCTGGAGGATCTGGATATACAACTCCACCAGCAGTAAAAATTACTGGCGCAGGGTCAGGAGCAACGGCTATTGCAAGCATTTCAAATGGTCAGGTCACAAGCATAAATGTTGTTACGCAAGGTTCTGGATATGCAACCGCTCCTGTTGTTTCTATCACGCCATCGACTGGCGTATTTATCCAATTCTCAAGCACAGGAACACTTCCATCTCCTTTAGTGGCAGGCACAACATACATTGCACAGCCACCTCTGAATGCCGCTGGTGGAACATTCAGTGTTGTTGATCAATTCTTTAACCCTGTCAACATTACTAGTAACGGAACTGGAACTTTTTATGTTCAACTTAGCAGGTCGTTTTCTATTGGATTTAATAATCAGTGGGAAGGGACATTTTCAGGACTAACAAATGGTCAGCTTGTTCAGTTTGGATCTGATTATTTGCTCCCAACACTAAGCCCAGCTTCTTCCAGTGGTTATATTGCTTTAATTTCTAACACGCTTGCAAAGTTCTATTCAACGCAAGCCGAAGCGACAGCAAATTTTCCAATTACAAACATAAAAGTAACTAGTGGAGGGGTTAATTATTCACTTGTTCCATCAGTTGCAATAACAGGAGGCAGTGGAACATTTACTACTGCACCAACTGCAACTATTGAGCGAACTATTACTTCTACCAATATTGTTTTTGGAGGATCTGGTTATATCACGCCTCCATCAGTAACTATTTCTGGAAGCGGAGCCTCGGCAAAAGCTACAGCCTCGGTTGGTCATATATCTACAATATTTTCTGGGTGGATCTCAGGAACTACTCTCCATGTTACTACATATCCAATCCAAACGGATGTATTGTCAGTTGGTATGTCAATTATTGCGACAAACACAGCTACAGGAATACCTAGTGGTACTTATATTACTGCTTTGGGTACTGGGACAGGTGGAGTTGGAACTTATACACTTAATAATTCTTTCACTTTTGCTAGTTCTGGTACTCCTTCAAGCATAACTGGCCTTGCAAATGGGATCACAGCGGTAAACTTACAAGTTGGAAGTCAATCTGGAACATTTGCAACCGCTCCTGTTGTAACAATTGATGCAAGTCCGAATGGAGTCACCGCAACGGCAACTTCCACAATCAATGGAAGTGGAATAATTATAGGATTTACGATTACTGGTCAGGGATCTGGATACACATCTATACCATCTGTAACATTTATTGGCGGAGGATACACCAGCCTAGCAACTGCTGGAGCAAGTGTTCTCAATGGATCAATCAGTTCAATAAAAATGATTTTGGCTGGTGCAGGGTATACCGCCGCCCCAAGCGTTCAGATCGGAACACCTTGGTCTGTTAATACGCAGTATTTTATTGGACAACAAGTGTATTTTGGTTCTTATATTTATACCTGTACAGCGGCTGGTTCTACATTGGGTTCAGGAAATGGAACTCCAACACCAGCAGATCCAAACAATGGGACAGATGCCGATCTATTCTTTTCATATGCTGGAACAATTGCAACAGCAGTTGCAAATACCTGCTATGTAAGCTCAATTTCAGTTCCAAGCGGTACTTTGGGGTATTCTACTCTACCGACAATTACTATCACGCCTGCATCTGGCGACACAACAGGAACTGGAGCCACTGCAATTGTTGTAGATAACGCGATCACAACGCTTACACTTGGCGTTGGTCAGGCTTATTACGCAGTCCAACAGCCAGCGTATGCAAAGGCGTACATCCCTGCTGGAAACCTTACCAACGGAGCCAGCTTGCTTGCTCCTTCAACTAATCAGCTGCTGAATGATGGTACGCTAGTCACATTCCAATCCAGTTCTTCTAACTCAGTCTTGCCGTATCCATTGACACTGGGGACGCAATACCAAATCAAAAATTACGGATCTGACATTTACTTATACGATTCTACAGGAACCACTCCAATTGTATTTGTGAATGGTTTAATTCCAACGCTTGCTAACGGAACTCTGACAATGAATCATGCCGTCAGCTTCACTCCTATAGCGTCATCAACGCTTTATGTGCCTAATTCGACCTATGACACAGGCGTTCAGGTCATCGTGCGAGCAAGCTCAAATGACACCCTGCCAAACCCATTAAACACCTCTGCTGCTTACTACGCTAGGGTTGTCGATTCCAGCACAATCTCCCTCTATTACACTCAATCCTATGCAAATACAGGTGGAACAATTGGCCTAGTATCGTATTTCAGCACTGGCAAAACGACAACTAGCTCGTTCTTTATTGATTCGCTCCTATCTCCAACTCTTGTAAAAGCAATCCTTCACATTGAAAAGCCTGTTAGTGTTGGGTACATCAGTTTGTATGCACTTGACTATGGTCGCAGCAACGACATGGATTTGATAGGTCAGTATCACCCATCCGAAACCAATCCAAAGTACCGCCGCATTAGGATTGGAAAATCTGCCGCTTGGGCGCGCATCATTTACCGCACAAAGTCTCCAACAATCACCAGTGTTTACGATTATATCCCTCTTGAGAATGCTCGCGCCATTCTTGCCGCTGTTCACGCTTGCGATCTGGAAGACAAGGACTTCATTGAGCAATCCCAAAAATACTGGCAGGTTGCCATTGCATACCTCCACAACCAGAACGAAAGCATGGAGGGACACGCCATGATGCCGCCCCAGATCAATGGGTTGACGTACGGCGACCAAACCGACCCTGTTATTGACTCAGACTTTTACGGATACTAATGAAATCTCCAAATATATCCGCTGGCAGGCGGAACAAGGTTGGAAGCGGTTGGACGGGTGGCGCAAATAGCGTTGTAAACCCTTGGACATTACCTCCGCACCAGTACAAGTGGGGAGTGAATGTGAATTGCAGGGGAGGCGTCGTTCAAACTCGCAATGGGTTCAAGATGCGCCTGTCGTTACCCGCTGGAAACTTTCAGGGAGGCATAGTTTTTAACTCCAACAAGATTTTTCAGCCTCAGTCAACCATTACCAACCTGTCAGGCGTTGTAATCAATACTCCAGAGCAGGTATTTACGCCACAAGGCACTGGCAGCACTTCTGTATACTTGTCCCATGCGCTGTTTTGCGTTGATGGGAATGTCTATTACGCCCCATTCCCACTGACACAGCCTGCGGATTGGAACGAATACAAGTTGACCAATATCAAGCTAGATCCAAATGTTAAAATGGTTAACTTTGTGATCGCAACTCAGGCGGCGCAGACTGATAGCTCAAGCAATGTAACCATCACACCATCTCACAACATCGTTATCATCCAAGACGGCATCTCGCAGCCTGCGTATTGGGATGGTAGTAACACCACGGGCGCGCAGTCATCCGTAATGCCTATCGGGTATTGGATGGCATATTCTGGAAACCGATTATGGGTAGCAAATGGCAATATTGTATCTGCATCCGACCTTGGCAACCCGCTGGGGTGGCTTGAAAGGACGCAGGGAGGCGGAAGGGGTGACTTTGACATTGGTGGAGTAGTGACTGGGATGGCTGACTACATCGGTCAAAACGCCGCAACCGCTCTTTATGTCTTTACGGACTACTCTACAATCACCCTTAAGAGTGGAATCCTTGATAGGGCAACATGGGGCGTAACACCGAACTTCCAATCTGTACTTTACCCCTCGCTTGGGTGCGTTTCTGGAAACAGCATCGCATTTCAGGCTGGACTCATGTGGTGGTACTCACAGGGCGGATTGGTAGCCGCAGACATTGCTAAGACAAGCAACCTTTCAAGCCAAGTCCTGTACAAGGATGTTGAAATGGCAAAGGTGAAGCGGCTTCTGTCGTCCGACTTGAGCGGAGTTTGCGCGGCGTCGTTTGAAAACTACCTAATGTACTCGGTTCCGTATTTGGAGCCAGTAAACAGCGAGACGATGGTGCTTGATTACTCGGTCGCATCGGAGCTTTCTGACGGCAAGCCGCCTGCATGGTGCGGGGTTTGGAATGGAATTAGGCCGATCATGTGGTCATCCGACATCATAGAAAACGAGAATCGTCTTTTTGCATTTTCAATTGATTATGCTCCAACAAACGATGGATCGTTTAACCACCTGTGGGAGGCATTCATGCCAGAGCGTTATGATACCTACCTACAAATCAATCAGGATGGATCAACGACCGACTTTGTAAATCGCATCTATTGCCAGATGGAGACCGCTCTAATGGGTGATGAAATGGACTATAAACAGATGGCATTTGGTGAGATCGACTGCTCTCAGATTGCGGGAACTACGGATGTGAAGGTTTCGTATCGCGGAACAAGGGGATATTACCAGACCATATTGTCTACGCGCCTGCTTGCGGTAAACGACCCATACCAGTACAGCACAAGTCCCAATGCGGCTGAGATTGAGAGCCTTGGTTTCTTGCAAACTCAATACCGCAGGCTGATAACTGAAAATGTCAGCAGGACATCACAAGTTGCATCCTGTGAGTCAAAGTACACGATGGATGTTGACAAGGCGTTCAGCTTTTTAATCGAATGGTGCGGTCAGTTAGGCGTTGACGCTCTAAGAATGTACATGGACGAATGGCAGGAGAAATCTGTTGGACTTCCAAGCAGCAACGAGACCCAGTCGTGCGTAGTTGGCGAGAATGGTTCGTCTGTCGTCGTAACGCTTGCCTCTCCTCCGCAAGAATCGTCTGGCAATATTGTAAATACATGGAACAGCACCCAAACAGCTACAATTACACTCTCAGCCACTAGAACAAGCCCATCGGTATCAGCGACCGCCACAGCCTCCTACACCTCGTACATCTCGCCAGCCGACGCTCAGTCTAATGCGCTCACGCTAGCGCGTCAGGAGGCCACAAACGCCGCCAATCAGTATCGCAAGGCCAACCCATAAGAATATGCCAACGATCACTCAAGCCAGCGTCCCAATTACCTCATACGCAAAGCTGTTCATCAGCCCATACGGAAATGATGGAATTGTTCCGCTGTATTCTAGCATTCCACTGAACAATCAAACAACTGGTGCTTGCTTACCTTGTGTATTGTGTGGTAATTCAAATGTCAGGCAGTCTGTGATCCAAACAGAGGCCGCCAACCCTCAATATCCATCAGCCAATACAATATCCTTGAACACAGGCGCATAAAATGAGACACCAAATAAATTATAAATATGTTGCACCAAATACACGCGAATTTGAACAGATGCAGACATTTGCATCTAGTTTTGACCACAGCATTATACCTGATGCTAACACCAATCTTCATGCTTTCTACAGGGGAGAAACTTGTTTTGGGTATGCAGACTCCGTTTTTGTACCTGTGGTGTACCCAGCATTTCACCCTGCTTTAACGCGACCTCAAGATGTTATTCAGGTAATGAACGACTGGCGCGCATCTACTCAGTGGGCTGGAAAACGAGGTTATATTGGAGTTCCATCTAATAATAACAACGGAAAAGGAAACTTCCCTGAAGAAACAATGAATAAGTTAGGTCTTGAAAGATTAAACAGAGAGATATACTCTCCTTTCTAATTATGGGCGGACAATCCTCAAGTTACTCACCTCCAATGCCATCGACTTATGCGACGATGGCACAGCTTGGAAATCAAGGAGCCGCAACTGCTGGTGCGCTACAGGACTATAATATGCTTCTTACAACAGGAGCAAAAATCCCTTTACAGCCATTCACACCTGACATTTTTGGAGGTGGGGGAGCGGCTACTCAGGCAGGAATGATATCTGCTGTCGATGCCTTTAAGAATAAACAGCTTGAACAGCAACAAAATGCACCAGCCGCCGCCGCGAGAGAAAACCTCATGCAGGCCGCTCAAGATTATACCTCTCCTGATTATTGGAATAAACAGATGGAGCAGTATGCCAAAACAACTGGCCTTCAAAACCAACTTGCGTCTGGACTAGGGGACAGCACCATCGGAAAATCCGCTCTATATGATAAAGCGACTGCACAAGGACAAGCATTTAAGAATGCAAATCTTGGAGCCGCTCAAAATATCATTGGAGCCGCCCCTACAGGCGGTTATATTGACCCTGCTTCAGCAATTTCTGCACAACAGGCCGCTCAAGCGCGGAATGCCCAATCCAGAGGTAAATTTGTTGGTAGCGTTCTTCAAGGGGCGCAGGCAAACCAACAATCTACCACAGATGCAATTAATCAATTGATGGGATCTACCTCTCAAGGAATTAATTCATGGCAACAAAATTGGCAAAACAATGATCAAATGAATATGAATAAATCCGCACAAAATGCCGCAGGAGCAAATGCATCAACTGGTGGAATGGTTCAGGGTGGAGCAACAATTGCCGCCGCCGCCGCCGTAGTTGCCGCTCTATAATGAAGTTTAAGTTGGAGGGAGCGCAACGCGCTTGCTCTCCTGAAGATACAATAAGTAGGATGAAGCCATTTTTTGAAATGGCTGGTATCACTAGGGTTGGTGACATTACTGGATTAGACAGGATTGGAATACCAGTTGCCCAATGCATAAGACCTGATGCAGTATCACTGGTAGTAGATTCAGGGAAGGGTTATACCAAAATGCAGGCAAGATGCAGTGCTATTATGGAGGGATTTGAAAGACATATAGCCGAAACTGCAAACATAGAATCCATAGATACATCAGAGTCTAATTTGTTAAATTCCGAAACCAGATTTCCAATGTTTAATGGTGCGCCATACATAAAAGATGTGTCTATTAAATGGACTACTGCAAAGACCATTTATTCACAAAAAGAAACCTTCGTCCCATTGAATTGTGTAAAAATGATACCAAGGAATTCTTTGCAAAGTATGTTGTCGGCAAATTTTTCATCTAATAGCAATGGACTTTCTAGTGGAAACACACTTGAGGAGGCAATCTGCGGTGGGCTTTATGAAGTGATAGAAAGGGATCAAGTAACTAGGGTCTTCTGCAATCCTGAATTAGGATCAGTAGTCGATATTGATTTAATAAAGGATGAACATCTAAGCACATTGATAGAAAAAATAAAATCAAAGGATGTAAATGTAATATTGTTTGATTGCACTGGTGACATTGGACTTCCAACATATATGTGTTACTTATGGGACAATGAGAGAGGTAACGCGCTGTGTAGGGGGTATGCCGCTCATCTTAACCCTGTAGTAGCCCAAAGCAGGGCAATATGTGAGGCAATACAAGGAAGGGTGGTTTGGATTGCAGGTAGCCGCGATGATATTACGCACGAAAAATTTGTAGCATCTAAGAATGATGACACTATTGAAATGGTTGATTCATTGAAAAATTGGAAACCCAAAAAACATATAGAAAGATATGATATGAGCGGAAATCTATTTTCAGATGACATTGCAAAGATACTTTCATTACTGGAAAAAGCAGGCATTCCTGAACCATTGATATGCGAATTCCAGCACCAGTATCCTTGTAGCGCGGTAAGGATTATGATCCCAACACTTGAAGGGTATTACAATAACTTCATCCAGCGCGGAGCGCGTTCTGTGGCATGAAAATATTTATTGGGCCAACAGGAATCGGAATAGAAAAAGAGTTGTCTGAATTTGATGTGATGCCGCCAGCCCAGCAGGGTGACATTGCCTCTGTAGCTTTGGAAGGGGCAACAACTATAATTCTAATTGATGGATACTTTTCTCAACATCTGTCGCCTTGGCATAAAGAAGTTATATTTGCGATTGAAAAAGGTTGTAGGGTAATAGGTGCTGGGTCATTGGGGGCATTGCGAGCAGTAGAATGTGAGAGGTACGGAATGGAATTGGCTGGTGATATTGCACAATGGTACAAGGATGGAATTTGCATCGATGACTCTGATGTCGCGTTAGCTCATGCGTGCAAAGAAGATGGATACATGAATCTTTCTGTTCCTCTTGTAAATATTCTTTCTACCTGCATTTCATTAAACATTGAATATAATCAAATAATAGAAAAATGCAGGTCGATCTTTTATATGGAAAGGAGTTGGAAGCGACTTGAAATTGAACTTGGAGATGATTATTTCAAAATAAAGAAAAATTACATTAACCAGAAGCAACTTGATACATTAGAGGCCATAAAATTAGCTAAAACGCCCAAGATAGTAGATCGTGAATCACCAAAAAATCTAATGGGTAGGCATTTTATGGCAATGCTACTAAACGATGTGCCAAAAAACGGAATCAGGCCATATGAGACAGCAAAGTTAAGAAAAGAAGCCGCCGACTTCTTTTTACTTACAGAATTTGCTCTTGCATTAGGAGTTACTGCTACTAAAAACGAAATAATTGCGGCGTCTAAAGAAATGTGGATTAAGTCAGGAGTAACTTCACAAGATGAATCAATTAAATGGTTATCTGCTAATAATGTCACTGAAGAGCAGTGGAATATGTTTGCACTCAGGACAGCAATCAGGAACGCCGCCGCAAATTGGCTTGACTCTGCAAGCGGAGGTTGCGACCTTATACCTTTAACAAACCAATATCAAAATCTAACTTTTAAGAATTAATATGGGTGGTTCTCCAACAGACTACAATTCAAATAATTCTACACCTTTGCGTTTTAGCGGAGGTGGCCCTTCCCCAGTGCAATCTCAACCAACCCAACCTTGGCAGGTTCAAAGCACGCACCCAGAGGCAATTGCTCAAGGGGCCGCAACTGGTATAAGTAACGGAATTTCTCTTGGCATGGGTTTAGGTGGATCAAAAGGCGGCTCGCAACAGCCAAACTCTACTGGAGGGTATGACACTCAACAGCAAGCCCAAGCCGCCGCTCCGAATGCGGCTGGATACACTAATGTTCAAGGAGTAGGATGGGTTCCACAAGCACAGGGCGTAAATTATCAGCCAGATCAAATGCAAAGAATGTATGGCTATAATTATGGCAATATGTAATCACAACCAATAACTGAATAATATTATGGGAGGAGGCTCAACAGGATCAAACCAAGCGCAATCTGACTCAGCCAATCAAATGGCTCAAGAGCAGATGTGGATAGGATATTTGAAACAACAGCAACAACAACAATCTGCGATGCAAGCCGCCGCCATGAAAGCACAACAGCAGGCGATTAAAGACGCGCAGATCAACGCTTCCCAAAGCTCACAATTGGAAGGCGAGCAACGCGCACAGCAACAGCTTGGTCTTCAAAATTCATTTCAGCAGGCACAGGATGCAACTGCTATGAATAATCTAAAAACCGCTACGGCTAACGCTCCGACTGGCGGAGCATTCAATTTTAACCTAGCCCAACAAAACCAGCTTTCCAACCTTGGAGCCGCTGGAGGACTTCCTCCATCCGCCGCAAATCAAGCTGGCAGCATGATGCCAACGATCAACCCTGCTGCCACCACTGCTGCAAATCTTGGCACTGGAGCTAGGAACCAAATTCAGAGTCCAGCCGTAGGCAAAACCTTGGGGGGATACTAAAATCTCATGGCTTACTCACTTGACCAAGGTGGAGTAGCGTTTACGCCTGCTGTTCCAAATGATGACTCCCAAGCCGTTGCTTTAGCAGGACTTAAACCCATCTCTTTTCAACCTGTAGCATCACCAATTCAATTCCAGCCGCTGTCAGGATGGTCAACTCCTTCGACCCACCCTGAATACATCGCGCAGGGAATTAGTGGTGCTCTTGGTTCAATTGGTCAGGGAATTACTGCCGCATATCAAAGTAAGAGGCAGGAACAAAAAGATAAAACGGCTTCTGCTTTTGCACAAAGCAAGGAACAAGAAGCGATTCGACACAATAAAGTGTTAGAATCTATCATGCAAGAGCGCATCAAGAATGTTGTCCCAAAGTCGCTTTCAGCCCCATTGCAGACACTAAATAATCCAGCAGGAGACGATACTACATCTTTGGAGCAACAGCAATTTACACCTGAAAATATCACACCAGAAACTCCATCAGAAAATCCATTCAAGGAAATCAATCTTCCTGATCAGTTTGACCAACAAACAACTCCTGACAATACCCTAAAAATTGAGGGGTCACCTCTTGCAAATATTACTGCACCAGCCCCAGCAGGTGAATTGAGGGGATCTCAGGCACTTGCCGCGCTGTCTTCAATTCCTTGGGGCGGTATTTCAGGCACATACAAGTCGGCAGGTGGAGTTCCATCACAACCATTCCAGCCATCTGCTCCTGATTGGTTGCGTAATCCAAAAGCCGCTATGGCAGGTGTACAAACGCTTGGTGGCGACACTGACAAGTCATTCGCGGCAGGACAGCGTGCAGTCGGATCAATTCTAGATGCCGCCCAACTCGGATATTCTCCAGAGACAGGAACTGCGGTTCGCCCATCAATGGCTAAAAACCCAACTATGGAAGCCGCAATTGGTGAGGATTCAATTTACTCCCAAGAAGATGCTCGCAAACTGCGAGACTACGCAGCTTCACATGGCAAGATTCCTCCACAGCTTATTGAGCAAAAGAATGGCAGTTACTTGGTAAAGTGGCCTACTCCTGAACAACTAGCAATGGAGGGAACTCGTAAAGAGCGTCTTGACATCGCCGCCAGCAATGCAATGGAGCGCAGGGCGAACGATTACATCACCAAAAACATAGGGCCAAAAAAGATTGAGGCTGGTCGCGCAGCCCTTGCTGGATTCCTTGCCGCATATAGGACTGGACTGACATCTGGCAACCAAAATATCACCGATCTTGATCTTGCTGACAATTACATCGCCTTCGCTCGCGGAGCATCCTCACCAACTGGTGCGGGAGGTCAAGTAACCGAAGGCCAGTACGAAGAACTAAAGAAAAACGGAAGCCTGTACAACAAGTTGACCAAGGCCGTTACATCAAAAACCAGTGGTGCATTTTTGTCTCCAGATGATCGCAAGACCATGCTTAATACCTTGGTAGAGGCATACAATAGCCAAGCAAAACGCGAGAACGGAAAGCTGGACGCATTCCGCAAGGCAATGATCAAAGATTATCCCAACACTCCAGAAGAGAAGATACCAAAAGATTATCCGCTATTAAAGACTCCTGAAGAGACACACAAAGAGCAAATGGAGGCCGCTGACGAGGTCAGGAAGATTGCTAAAAAACTTACTCCGCAAGAACGTGCAACCCACCCAGAATATAAGGAAGCACTTGCAAAACTTAGCCAATTATCATCTAGTGGAGAAATCCCAGCCAACGCCGATGAAGTGAACAACACGACAGCAGGCGTTCAGGCAGGGTTTTTTGGAGGAACCGCTCCGATTAACTACATTCAACAACCCACCCAATAAAACATGGGCGAAAATGATGTCGAAAATGACATAAAAAAGGCGATGGCAGGAACAACACCTGCCTCCGTTCCTGTACCGACATCCGCTCCTGAAGATTCAGTAGAAGCAGACATTCAGAAGGCCATGAAGCCATCTGCTGGTCAGGTTGAGAAGGCCACTAATCCATATGCAGATATTGCAAAGAAAAAGCCAGAAGAGATTGACGAGGTTGACCGCGATATCCTTTCAACTGCCAAGACTCCTGAACAGATAACGCAGATTCCCAAACATCTACCCCTCACCAACGAGCAACTTCGAACGAAGTTTGAGCATGAAAGGAGCCTCCCTTGGAACGAGGGGATGAAGACGCCTGAAGACTGGTACAATATTGGGAAGGACATCGTTGGTTCTGGAGTAAGTTTTGGTAAGGGTGCAAAGAAATTTGCAGAAAACTTATTATTCTCTGGTGCTGATGAAGATCCATCTGGCTGGGGGACACCCAGCGTACAACCTGTAAAAGATTTTGCTTCCAGCTTCTTTAAGATGCCAGAAGACATTCTGTATGCTGGAGGAAAAATCCATGAGGGGGGAATGGATTGGACTGACCGACTCAGTGAGAAATTTGGACTTCACGACAAAGAAAAGAGCTTTGAAAATTACAAGGCTCGCCATGCGATTGATCAAATCCATGCTCAAACACAAGTAGAAAATCCATCTATATACAGCCGCATAATGAAAGGCGATGTGGCAAACAGCGCACTATCAGCCGTTATTCTGAATTCTTTGCCAGACTCACAGACCATAATGGAGCAAGATGGTGTAACACTTGAGCAGGCAAACCTCAAGCGAAAGGCGATGGCGGATCAGATTGCCCAGCAGACCACCTCCGAGATATCCTCTCAAGAAAAGCCATCTGACGAAGACATTTCTACATTTGGAACATTCGCAATGCCATCTGGACTCGGACTTGGTGAGATGGGTGCGTTGACGATTGGTCTTGAAACGGCTGGCGCATTGACTCCTAAAATTGCACAGGGACTGAAATACCTTGGCAAGACTGATGACGAGATCAAGGCAATGAATGATGCCGCGCAAGCGTTACAGAAACAGAAATTTGCGGAGAAAATTGAGAAGGCTCAACAACCATCTATGATAGGCCGTAGTGCTGGCGCGATGGCTGAAGGAGTTGAGAAGCTAAAGACAATGGCGCAAAATTCTCCTGATCTTCTCAAGAAGATTGCTCCATATGCAATCGGAGGCGTTGTTGGATATGAGACACAGCCTCAACATCCATACTTAGGCGCACTTGGAGGTGCTTTTATTGGAGAAAAAACAATCCCAAAGTTTTCAAAACTAGGTTCTAAGGCACTTCAAATACCTGCTCTTGTTAGGGACATCGATGAGGCCCGCGCTATATCCGCAGGAGGAACTAGGGGGGCTTTTGAAACATTGGGATCTTTCCCTGACGTCAGTGAACAAACTGCAAAAATTTTAAGATTCGGAGGGAAGCGTTTGGATAACATTATCAACAATTCAGTTGATTATGCAAAATCTGGAATTCATCCAACATTGATAGCACTGGCTACTGGCGCACTTGATTCAGCATCGCCAGAGGAGCGCAGCAACCTTGTTTCACAGGGGCTTTTGTATGGACTTGGAGGCAGGGCATTACATCAAGCGTGGGGTAAGATTGCAGGAGTAGATCCTGTTGTTGAACAACGTGAGCGCAGGCAACAGGCAGTTGATGACTTTAAGACATATAAGAGCCTTGATCCTGAGACCCAGCAGACCATGAATGGATTGACAAGCTGGGATAATGAAATCCTTCGCCAGCAAAATGCGCTAACGGAAGCCCAGAATGCTTATACGGAATCGGTTCGTACAGGAAGTCCTGATGCAGAAAAACTTGGCAAAGCAGTCTCTTCACAAGAAAAGATTGTATCTGCCGTAAAGCGAGCAAATGTACAAACTCGTAATGAATACGGACGGCAGTTTCTGACGCAGCTTACCAAGCTAAACGAACTTACTAACGGCACGCTACGCGCAGGACAGAACAATGTTGGCGTCCACATCCTGACACCTGACCAGATATTTACTAAGTTCAGGCAAGACCCTGCCAATAATGGCATGAGTGATGCCGAGGTAATGGAGACCGCTAACCAGCAGGGATTTTACAGCACTCCAGAGGGAGCAGTAGAGTATCAGGCAGGGATGCCAATGGGTGGCGAAAAGAAGACCCTGATCTTTGATCGTACGAAGCCATCAATCGTCATCAATTCCAACCACTTGAAGGCTCGCCAGCAGATTTTTGGTGAAACCCCTATTGAGGCACTTACGCACGAATTCGGTCACCACATCCGCAACATCCCTGAATTCAGAGAGGCAAATAAAGACGCCGAAGACCTGCTATTCAGCCAAGAGATCAAGGATCTGAACGGAAATGTAACGGCTACCACATCTGGAAAGTACAGCACCAAGGATTTGGTGGATATGTACACCAACAACTACATGAAGGGGAAAAGCCCAGATCAGATCGAGCAGCTTTCTAAGCTGGCTGGCCTGTGGGATGAAACTCGCGGCGCGCTCAACGAGCAGGCTGTTGGTGATTATATGAAGGACGAGATCGTCGCTCAACTCAACGCTGGCACGCTTTCAAACCATCTTGGCAAGGATCTGGACTCAGCAACGCTCCATTTAGTGGATCTGGCTACCATTAAGACCAAGAAAAACCTGCTCGATAGGGCGGTTCAGAAGTTCTTTGGACTGGGAGGAAAAGGCAGTCCTGTAGACCCTCTCACAGGCGCGGAGTTCTCCCCAGAGGTACTAGCCGCCAATAGGCAGGCCATACGCGCTCTACAAGCCTTGCAGGGCGAGGTTTCTCCTGCGGTAAAGGCTCCAGACGCACCGAAGATCAGCAGGGCGTTGATGATCAAGAACCGCGCCATCATGGAGAAGTACGGAAAGTACAGCGGACTCTTCAAGACAAAGACACAAGGGCAGATTTACGACGCCGCTGGTAACCCTGTAGGCGCACCTGTTGACATTGCCAACCCAGCAGCCGCTGAAGGCGCATGGGCGACCGACAGACAGCTTTCTGGTTATGGACAGAAGCCTGATGAGGTTCAGGGTATGGCAATACCCACAGGCGGCAAGCTAGTCGTCAGCAAGGCATTTGTCACAGAGGCAGACGGAGTAACGCCTGCGATGTATACGCCAGCGGAGGCAAAGAAGCTGCAAAAGGCTCGCAAGGATACGATCTTGCAGGCACTGGATACGCCTGATTATGGAACTCCAAACCGATTCCAGCCTGTAGCCGACAATTCCGAGACACTGCGTGGAACATTCACGCCACTACAGATTCAGGCCATCAAAGACCTGCCAGAAGGAATCATTCCAAAGTCGATCAAGGATCATATCCTGAAGATCAACGATGCAATCGTCAGGGGAGATGGATCTCGCTTGCTGGTTGATTACGCCGCCGTCATGAACGACGCAGGCAAGTACACGGCTTACTCTCCGAAGGTTTACGATGTGGTTCCCATTGGAATGCACCTATCCAAGGATGGCAACTTCCTTGTTACCACGATCTCCGTTGGCAGGATGTTTGAGAAGCTCAACGCATGGAGTCAGCGGATGCCAGCAAGACTATCACCTTGGGGTGGCGACAAGAACGCATTCTTCAAGGAGTTCACCGAGAAGTACCTCCAGAACTGGCAGAACGGACTTGCTGGAGAAACTGGTCTGGCTGGAACGCCTGCTGAAGCACTGGCAAAGAAGAACATCTTCAATGATTTCCTGAACCTCACCACAAATGATTTCCGAGGATTGAATGAGGATCGCACTAGGACACCTCGTAAGCGCGGAGACGCGCGTGGAAAGGACATGGATCGAACGATCCTGTCAATGCGCTTGGATCACATGGCAGAGTTGATGGACAACGAACACGCTCCGAAAGTTCCAGTAGATTACGGAAAGGCTATCAGGAATTTTATGCCTGCGGAGACAGAGCAAGAAAAGTATCCTACAACCGAAAAAGGATTCTATTCTGGGTTGCAAAAGGCCGTGGATGAAAAGATGCCATCAAAGGCTTCTCCGCAACAGGTGTTGCAAATCGTAAACAACCCACAGAACGCCAAGGCTGAAGAGGTAAAGTGGAGTAATATTGCAGGTTTCCTAGAAGGCAAGAAAAGCGTTACCAAACAAGAGGTTCTTGATTACCTCAAGAACGAGGGTGCTGTTAAATTTGAGGAAGTAACGCAAGGAGATTGGGGTAAAGCTAGAGAAAAGATTTATCAGGCACATGATCGTGGAGAAATTTCTACGGAAGAAAGAAATCGTCAAATTGATGAGGTTGAAAAACAAATTCCTCGTCCAACGAAATTCTCCCAATACACCCTCCCCAACGGCGAGAACTACAAGGAGGTTGTGCTGACGATGCCAGAGGCAGATAAGAATATAGATTCAATAGACATTGAAATAGCGAAAAAAAAAGAATATATTCAATACCTTGAAAATGGTGGAGATCCTGTGGATGTCCTGTCCGATATATTTAACACACAGGAAAAATCACAACAAGAAGAGCTAAAAGAAGCTAGAGCAGATTTATTGCGTTTGGAATCCCAAAGAAAACAGCAACCTAATCTTGGATACACCTCATCCCACTTCTCCGACATCCCCAACTATGTAGCCCACATGAGGCTTAACGAGCGTCCTGACAGCGAGGGACGCAATGGGCTGTTCATTGAAGAACTTCAGTCTGACAGGCATCAGCAGGGTAGGGAGAAGGGGTATAAAGATGAAAATCAGTCATCAAAACTCCCAGAAGGATTTACATTTGAAAAAATACAAACCTCTGTTTTTGATTCTGGTGAAGGATGGGTTGCAAAAGACCAAAATGGCAGAACCGTTGGAACCGTATCTCAAACTAGGGAGGGAGCAGAGGCACAAGCATTAAGGAACATCAATCAAGATAAACAAGGCATCCCAGACGCCCCCTTCCGCAAAGATTGGTCAGTCCAGATGTTTAAGCGAGCCTTGCGTGACGCTATCGCAAGCGGAAAGGAATGGATCGGCTGGACTAGCGGAGAGACGCAGGCCGAAAGATACGATCTAAGCAAACAGGTGAGGTTTATCGCATACAATAAAGTAGGAGATAAAATAGGGATCATAGCAAAAGACCATAATTTTCAGACAATAATTGCAAAATCATACAACCCTTCAGAACTTCCAGATGTTATTGGAAAAGAGGTTGCACAAAAGATTATTAATGGGGAAGGCACAGAGAAGAAAACAGAGCTTTCAAATGGTGATGTAATAAACATGAAGCACCTTTCTGGAGTTGACCTAAAAATCGGTGGAGAAGGCATGAAAGGATTCTACGACCAGATCCTTCCAAAAGAGATTGGCAAATATGTTAAAAAGTGGGGAGCGAAAGTTGAGGAGGGCGATGTAAAAACTGATCCCAAGGAATATGACACAACCCCAATCTGGAAAGTTGCCATCACCCCTGAAATGCGTGAGAGCATCAAAAGGGGCGGTCAGATCCAGTTCTTGCCATCACGCGACGGCGAGGAGGAACGCATCACAGCAGCCACCTACACCAACCCTCGCACTGGAAAGGTTACCGAAGGTGCAACGCATCTTATTGCCAACCCCAACGCCCCACAGGAGGCGACTGACAGGGAAAGCCCAGCGTATGGATTCAAAACGAGTTCTGGGGGCATTGTAGACCGCGCAACGGCGTATCAGATCGCGAAGGACTCTGGTCAGTTGAAGGCTCCCACAACGGAGGAGGAGAAGTTCCATGCTGATCGCGGAATCCTGCACAGCGGAATGTATGAGCCGAAGGGTGACATCTCCTTCCCTCCCTCCGACGACGCGCACCGCGCCGCCGTCGAGTCAGGCGATACCGAGGAGGCGCAGAGGTTGGTGGATGAGGTGGCGAAGAAGGCTGGGTACACGATTGGGCCTCTGTGGCATGGAACTAGCGGAGATTTTTATGAGTTCCGACCTTCTGGAGATGAAAAAGCCATTTTCTTGTCCACCGACAAAAATGAAGCAAAAGCATTTGCTACAGGAAAAGGCGGAAAAGTAATGGGGCCATTGTATGTAAAAGCAACTGGGCCTGATAAATTGTACCACGCGACTGAAGAGCGTGAAGCGATTCAAAAAGCACGAAAAAAGGGATATACTGGAATAAAAGTCACCGATCAGTTGCCGTATTCAACATATACAATGAAACCACAAAGACAGATTGTTAATTACGCTGTTTTTGATCCCAACCAAATCAAATCCTCCGACCCTGCGACCTACGACAAAGACGGCAACCTAATCCCTCTCTCGCAACGCTTTAATCCAACAAGCAGCGACATCAGGTTCATGCCGTCCAGCGAACTTCCAAAGACCGAGGACGGCGCAGTAGACTGGGAGTCGTTCAAGGTTAAGGCGCAGGAGATTTCCGCACCGCTAGCGAACCTCGCTCCGCTGGGTGGCATTAGCTTCATGCCTGCGAAAAATCCAGCCGCAACGCAGACAGGATATGATGATACATATCTAAAGAAAGCATTAAAGGCTGGTAAAGATGGTAAAGTTGCTCTTACTCGACCAGTTCGTCCTGATGAGGCTTTGCCACTTCTTTCCCAACGCATTCCAATCACAGGTGACAATGAATGGTCATCATTCGCTTTTGACAAGGCTGGCAATGTCACTCTTTACAACCATGATGGAAATTCTGTGACATTCAAATACGATCCAGCTTTGTTAGCAAAACCTGTATTCAAGGATGCCGCCATAGAACACGCTGGAAAGGCTGTGCAATTAGCTATGGCTGATAGACACACCGCAACTGGTGGAGATATGGGAGGAATTCTGCACCCTTGGTTGTTGTCAAATATTAATTCCACAATCACTGGAAGCGATGGAAAAGAATATCGCGTAGTATGGGCAAACAATGAATGGAAGCCTGTTCTTTCAATGAAGAACAAAGCCAAGAAATGGGGTGCGTATGACCTCATGACTTATCTTATGGGAAAAGACTCCCATGCGTCTAATTCTCGCTCTGTACGAACTATTTCAAACGAGATTGAGAATGCTCCGATAACTAGGCAACAAAAGGATCTTTTCCTTGTTCTAGCGAACATTGGAATAACAAAGCAAAAAGCGGCTGATCAGGTAAAAAACATTGCAAAAGCAAACAAGAAAATTGCCAAGCATGAAAAGATCCTGAAAACAGAAACAGATGAAAAGAAAGTTAACGCTTCCACAAATGCAATTGCCGCAGCTAACCGCCAATTAGAAACAGCACAATCCAAGTTATCAAATCACATATTAAATGATGATCAAATGGCATTGGGTGCTTTGCTAACAAAGTACAAAACAGCATACACTGCATACAAAAATGGAAGCAGAAGTGAAGAAAGTTTCTTAAAAAATAAACAAGAATTAGAAAATTACAAAAAATCACAAGAATTTAAGAATCTTGTAAAAGACGTTCATGGCAAGCAACTAGTAAACCTTGATAAAACTTTCAAAGGAAGAAAGTCAGCCATAAAAGAAATGATGAATGTCAATTTAGATGGGTTTGATGTGAATCAAATCCTGCATGAGACATCTGATTTTGAAAATGGAAGAATCAATCATTTTGTGGGTAGCGTAGAGCTTTCAAGAAATCCTGACCTTATGGCGGTATATCTTGGAAACGATCCAAAACAAGCAAAACGCATGACCGCGCAGGAAGCGGCGGCGGCGGCAAAATTAAAGGCTGATCCAAACTTTGTTCCTCACGAAGCATACACATGGGCAATGCTTGGGCCAGTCGATGGGAATCACTTCCTAAATAGTGAACCAGCAACCCATCTTGAATACTTCCCTGAATTCAGAGAGCAATATGCCGCACTAAAAAAAGATGCTAAAAAGAGAAAAGCAATTTTGAATGGTAGTGAAACCACAATGATGGGAGCTATGCGTGATACGCTTGATATGCCGCTTGTAATGAAGAGCCTTTCTGATATAAAAAAATAACACCAAAATGAAGACAACTGATTATATTCAATACATAGAAGAGGCTGATCTCCCTGCCAACGAAATGGAGAAATTGGGATGCACAATCTATCCCTGCAATGATGGATCTTATTATTGTGTCGATGCAGATGCACCAGATGAGGCACATCAATTAGCAAATGGAGCTAGTCAAAATGACGATGCTTCAATTGAAGAAATTAACCAAACCTAACCATGCCACTACGCCTTTGCTCCTCCCAGAATTGTTTTAACCGAAATGTCTCCGCCGAGGTGAAGGCTGGTAAACCTGTCAAACAGGCCGTAGCCATCGCTTATTCGCAACAACGCAAGGCCAAATCGAAGGGCAAATAATTTATGGCAACTGACATTTCCCAGATTAAAGACCCCAGCGATGTGGTCGCCTTAGTAGTAGACAACGGACTTTTCGTAGAGATCGCCATCAAACTGGCGAAGACATATAAGCGAGTGCTGTACTATGTCCCTTGGGAGAGCGCGTTTGCCAAGATGAACCTTGGCATGATCGGCACTGGGCTTGAGGGCATTGAGGTTGTGGACAGCATCTATGGGCCTCACTTCGACGAGGTTGACCTGTTCGTGTTCCCTGACATTTACTTCGGATACGAGCAGGAGATGCTTGAGAAGATGGGCAAAGCCGTATGGGGGTCTCGCACAGGCGAGTGTCTGGAACTCAAGCGTGAGGGCATGAAGCAGATCCTGACCGCTCTTGATATGCCAGTGGGCAAGTACACGCACATCAAGGGAATTGCCAACCTGCGCGCCTTCTTGAAAGAAAACGAGGATGTCTACGTCAAGATCGACAAGTTCAGAGGCACATTTGAAACCTTTCATGCTCCAAACTACAAGGAAGTTGAGCCGAAACTGGACGAGGTTGAGTACAACATCGGCGCGTTCAAGCACACGATTGAATTCACCTGCGAGGAGGCGTTAAATGATTGCGTTGAGGTAGGAACAGATTGTTGGGTGATTACTGATGACAATGGACAGGCCCACTATCCACAACACACAATCAGCGGGATTGAAATCAAGGATGTTGGATTTGCGTCGATTTTCAAGAAGTACGCTGACATCCCAGAGGTTGTTACACGATTTAACGAGCGCATGAAACCAGTTTTCGCAGCCTACAACTGGCGCGGATTCATGTCCACCGAAGTGCGTATTGGAAAAGACATGAAACCATATATGCTTGACCTTTGTGGTCGCGCTCCATCGCCTCCAAACGAGTTGTACCAAGAACAATATTCGAACTTAGCTGATTGTATTTGGGCTGGTGCAAATGGAATTGTGATTGAACCAGAAGCAACGGCTAAATACGGAGCCGAGATCATGCTCCACTCCTCATGGGCTGACAAGGGATGGCAACCTGTAAGTTTTCCTGATGAGTTGCGTGATCGCGTCAAGCTCCGTAACGCCACGATGATCGACGGCGTATACTACGCCATTCCGCAAGCCTGTGGCCTACCAGAGGTAGGCGCGGTGATCGGACTTGGTGAGACACTCAAAGAGGCTCTAGATGACGCTGTAGCCAACGCAGAGCAGGTTACAGGATACTATCTGGAAGCCAAGATGTCTGCCATCGACTCCATCAAAGAAGAGTGCGAAAAACTTGAAGAACTTGGAGTTAATATGTTTGATACCAAGTAATGCGCACAAATGAAATTGATTACATTCCTTCAAAAGGCATAACTAGAGGAGCAATGCGAGAAGAACCCATGAAAAATGGGTTTATTCGTAAACACCTTAATGGAGATGTCAGAAAATCTGATGGCATGGTTTTTTATGCATATCGATTTAGAAATGGAAAATATCAAGAAAATTGGAGAAGTGCAGAATCTTTTCAAAAAAGCCTAAAGCATGATGTTGAGGCAGGGCGCATTTATAGAAAAATGAATCCTGAAAAAATAAAAAAATGCAATAGGAGGTGGGTAGAAAAAAACAGATTGAAATATAACGCTATTTCAAAAAAGTGGATTAAAAACAATCCTGACAAAGCGGTTGAGTTTGCAGGTCGCCGCCGAGCAAGAGAAATGAACGCTTGCGTAATGTTGCATCGTGATCAACAAAAAATTATTGATTCAATCTATGATTATAGTCAACGGCTTGCAAAATGCATGGGTATCAAACACCATGTAGACCACATCATTCCTATATCTCGCGGCGGAATTCATGTGCATACGAATTTGCAAGTAATACCTGCTTCATTAAATTGCAGAAAACGCAATAAACTTCCCCATGAAATCGCCCAAGCCACTTAACCCTCCTGATCCGCCTCGCCGCGAAGAGGACATGCCTCCGTACAAATGAGAATTGACATCAAAGCGGTTGATCCATCCGTAGTAAGATATTCTACAGCAGGCGACTGGTGGTGGAATGGCGATGGCTCCCTGCAAATCTCAGTACCTGAATATGGAAGCCGCAACAGCAGTTTCCTAGTCGCCCTGCATGAGATGGTCGAGGCATGGCTTTGCCGCGCCGCTCACATCACCGAGGAGGAGGTTCTCAAGTGGGATCTTGACCACCCCGACAGCGATGAGCCTGCGGAGGAGAAAGGCTCGCCGTACATTCATCAACACAATACCGCGCTTAAGGTTGAGAAGATTGTAGCGAAGGCACTGGGCGTCGATTTTGGAAAGCATGACCACTGGGTGGTGAACGCCGCCGCTGAAGTCGATAGGCATCTTGACAGCGGAGTACCTGTGGCTCGCATCACCAAGGAGGGGTCTCGCTACTGGACTGAGTTACACCTATTCGCACTTCGCGTGAGCGGCGAGAACCTGTGCCATGATTATTGGTTCACCGAGTGGATGAAGTCTTTACCATTTGAGGGATGCCCATGCGAGCAGCACCTGAAAGATTTTGTGCGGAAGAATCCTCCTGATTGGAACGACTTTTTCAAATGGTCTGTGGATCTCCATAACGCCGTAAACGCACGAATTGGAAGGTTGACGATTAATGTTGAGATGGCGAAAAAGATGTGGGTGGATCGTCAATTCTGACGGCGTGACTGGCTACAGAGCCAGTGTTCATGAGGCTCAAAATAATTGTTGACGAATCATCGGTTGGGTTATAGGATGGTTGTGTAGTAAGAAATCCAACACACACCAAACACACATGAGCTACCCAACACACCCCTACGAAGTAGAAATCCACGATCAAGACGGCTATGCAGATTTAATTCAATCGTACCGCACAGAAGCGCAGGCGATTGAGTCCATGCCATACCACATTGCCAAGGCGCAGGCAGAGGCTGTAGACCATCCAGAGGATTACGCTGGATGCTTCTTCAAGCTGGTCAAGCATGAGGTGGACGGCATGAGCGAATGGCGTGAACCCATTGAAAGTTTTCAAATTTGATTACCGCCATGTACACATTTATATCCACTAAAAAACAACTTGATATGTTCAGGAAGCGGAATGAGAAAAAGCGGCAAGCAAGGATTGCAAAAGCCGAAGCAATGGAAACTGGATACCGAGAGCGTATCTTTGCAAAGCTAGATTGCCCTCCACCACCACAACCCAAACCGATCAAGATCACCTTATACGCTGACGCTCTTCTGCGGAGGCATGAACCATTACCAGCACAGGTTAAGCCTCGTCAGCAGGACTACAGCGACCACCAGTTCGAGCCGACCTACATAGGGCACCTCTGGGAGCCTGCTGGAGAGCGCAGATTTGAGGATTTTGAGAGATCCTACAACGGAGTGCAGCGCAAACTTGAAACGGGCAACCTGACGCACGACCTGACAACCTTGATTAGGACGCGAGGGTAAGGTATCATGACGCCATGCTGATAATGCTTGATTGTGACACAGAGCCACCTCCCTCAGTCCCTCCGATTGAGAGCATGGATCAGTTTTATAATTTTGTGGTCAAGGACATCGCACGCCTACAATTCTACAAGGTCTCAAACGCTAGATACATGGAGGGGAGATTTTACGCAGAACTCAACGCCACTGAGGCAGGGTGGATTTGGAACCTGTGCGAGATTCAGGAGGCCATGCCATGAGCTTTAAGAGGGTCTGTAGCGCGTTGATCAACGGAAAGCGATGGCAGATAGGGTTTGGCGTTGCTGGCGTCGATAACGACGGCCTGTGCAATTACGACAAAAAAAAGATAATTGTGAAGGCGGCGCACAATGGTCGCACTAGAACGCTTGAGGAGGTGACCATCCATGAGATTGCCCACGCAGTAATGCCACAGATCGATGAGCCAACAATTTTGCATCTTGCGGAGGTGTGTGCCGTGGTGCTTGAGAAGATGAAATCCGCAGAAGGCAGTAAATAAGCGGCTCCAGAGGCCATAAAATTATTTTCACTTTTTTTAATTTTGCTATTGCAAAACCCAAGCGATAGTCCATAATGATCCTATGAATCGAATCCAAATATACCCAGCAGGCGGAAATATCACCGAGCATCCATTCTATCGCAACCGCTCAGAATGGGCGTTCCTTACGCACGCCATGATCGACGGAAAATACGGATGCAAAATCTCTGGAAACTACCTCTGTCACGACACCTCTCTGGAAGATCAGAACGGACTGCCAACCTGCGTCACCTGCGCCAAGAAAGTTATCAAATCCAGAAAAATTTCCTAACCAACAACCAACACACACAACCCACACACACATGACATTCGAAACCTACATCACGATTGCCAGCACCCTCCGCGCTTCAATCCAAACATATTGGAAGAGGCGTAATACTGGAACTTTAGCCCATAACGCATGGGTGCGCATACAAATCAAAGACGCAGTAGAAGCATTGCGTTTCGTTCGCAACTCACCAGTCACCTACTAACCCACATCCAACACACACACCCATGACATACACCGAACACGAACAATTCGCCGCCGTTGAGCAAACTTGCGACGAGATCCGCAAAGAAAATGCCGACCTGCGCCTGTATATTTCTGAACTGCGCCAGCACATTGATGAGTTGAAGCATGGACTTGGTTACCTTTACAAGCTCAACTCCTTTGGAAAGACCAAAGAGTTGGCAGATACCATTGAGGAGCTACGCAAATGAGTTTGTCACCACTAGATCGCCAGTATCTCTCGGAGGCTAATGAAGCTAGAGATCAGGATATGTACAAGCACACTCCGTTCAAATGGAGTGGACTATCACCTCGCGGACAGGCAGTTCAAGACCTGCTAGATGACGGCTGGGAGGCACATGACTTCATTGAGCCTGCACCTGAAGAGGAGGATCAATGAACACCCCAAGGTTCTCACTCACCGAAGATCAGTGGGATCTGCTTATGGTCACACTATTAACAGATGCCGAAGATTCCGCTAAGTCAGGATACAAGGGCGACAGGGAAGTCGCTCGTCGCCTGACAACCATCATCCACAAATTCATCCAGTACAGAAAACTCACCAACCAATGAACACACAAACTGCCCAGTTACTCAGCACCATAGAGTCCCTCCTTCACAGCCAAGTCAAAATGGCTGAAGTGCATGGACTAGAAACCCTGCCGCATATCAGCGTGGCTCGCGCTCGCACAATCTTAGCCGACATACGAGCCGTGAAGACCGATGCCAAGCCGCCCAAAAGCGAACCTACCTACTTTAATCGCTTGGACAAAATTCATGCTTGACAAAGCTGTCAAAGTCTCTAAACCCAACCAGATGGAAACACATCCATATACAACAGGCAGAGACGAGATGCGTGAGCAAATAATTGCTTTCGTGTACGAAC
>Ga0209084_1000299_pt1 | contig 47411 bp, 48 predicted proteins | sample C_130820_MF_Meta_FD_187309 | JGI IMG/M metagenome (GOLD analysis project Ga0209084, IMG submission 187309) | Freshwater microbial communities from Lake Croche, Canada to study carbon cycling - C_130820_MF_MetaG (SPAdes) (version 2) | ecosystem: Environmental > Aquatic > Freshwater > Lake...
CACACTCCCTAACTACTCCCTCACATACTGCTTTCATCATTCTTGTGCTCAACATTCTTTTGAACTTCTATATCGCTTTTCAATTGTACCTTCACTACCTTCTTACTTTCACTTTTCAATTTTTTTTGAAGCCTCCCCCCGCTTCAGTCGGGAGCTTCGCTTTACTAATTTTTCAACCTTTTCAAAAGATGGAGCCAACCAAGGAAGGAACATTAAATTACTTATTCCTTCCTTGGTTGATTCCTTCCTAGGTCTTTACAGAACAGAACTTCAATTTGCATTTCCTTCCTTGGTTCCTTAATTCATCTCTTTTTACAGATCAGAACTTCAAAGTGGAAAATTATTTATTGATTAGTAATTTTAGCGAAATATAACCGCCTTTTTTAAAAAGCACATATATATGAACAAAAGCCAAAAATCCATCCAAGCTGTTGCTGTTTTTACAGAGTCTATAAAAGGCCATGTGCATTTCACTGAAATAGACAACAAGGTCCTTATTGATGTGAATATAAGTGGTCTTAAGCCAAACTCTGCTCACGGATTTCATGTCCACCAAGCAGGAGATCTCACTGATAAATGCAAGTCTATGTGTGCACATTTCAACCCTTATGGGAAAACACACGGATGCCCTGGTGACACAGAGAGACACGTTGGTGATCTAGGAAACTTAATCACTGATTCAAAAGGAGTTGCAAAATATTCCTTCCTTGATGACCAGATTAAGCTCAAAGGAACAAAAGCCAATATTCTAGGTCGTGGTCTCATCATTCACGAAGATGAAGACGATTGTGGTCTTGGTGGAGATGCAGAAAGTCTTAAGACTGGAAACGCTGGGAAACGGATTGCGTGTGCAGTCATCGGTTATTCCAAAGAAAATTTCAAATGCTAGGAATAATGATTTTATATTTACATAAATATATGGATCTCTGTAAATATAAGGATATTATTGGTAAACCCGGTTCAGGACTAAGAAAATATCGCATTTTTGATATTGCAATACTTGACACAGTTGTTACTATTATAGGTGCCTATTTAATTGCACTTTTTTTTAAGTGGCCTGTATTATATACAATTATTGGAGTATTCATTCTAGGCATAATTTCCCATCGTCTTTTCTGTGTTCGCACTGGATTAGACAAGAAGTTATTCCCTTAAAGAGTATCCCATCCACCTTTTTCTAATTTCTTAGGAATAAGAGCACAATCAGTATCTACTTCCTTCTCTTTTATTTTTGATTTGACACTTTCATCCACATCATAAATATCTAATATTTTTGCCACAATCGGCGCTCTAACAACATCATCCTTCCCCAATTCAACCCATTTTAATCCGTGATTAATATCAGTGTTGTTATATTTTACTGCTTCTAACTGCTTATATTTTGTCCATTTAATAATAAAGTCTTGAAGTCCAGATTGTTGCCCACTTTTATCGGCCTGTTTCAAATCCCCTGTAACTACCATCTTGCTCCCTTCTCCAATACGTGTTGTCAACATAAGCATTTGATTTGGTGACGAATTCTGCATCTCATCTGCAATAATATAGGCGTTTTTGAAGGTGCGTCCGCGCATAAACCCAAGTGGTGAAATCTCAATCACATTGTTATTTATCATATCATCTAGTTCTCTCTTTGAATAAAATTCCAAGAATACATCAAAGATCGGACGAATCCACGGATCCATTTTTTTGTTGATGGATCCTGGTAAAAACCCGATCTCCTCTTCTACTGGAACAACTGGGCGAGTTATTATAATCTTATTATAAATCCCTTCTTGGAAATCTTTTATGGCGGAATTACACGCCAGGGCTGTTTTGCCGGTCCCAGCAGGTCCGGTCACAAAAATCATTGAGTTACTCTTATCATTTAAGCATTGTAAATAGTTTGCCTGAGCGTCCGTTTTTGGTTTGTAAAATCTTGAACTCAAATTCCCTTCTAGGGAGCGTGACTTTTTCATTGACAAAAACATACTGCATAATGGTGCGGATCTTAAAGAGAGGAAAAAAAGGCCAAGAGCAACATTCCTAAACATCTTATATAACTGAAGGTATTATTCTTCTGATTTTGCGTTATTTTCGGAAGTAGAATGTTTCTTGTCAATTTGGTAATAGCGTTTGAATTTTTTGACCCCATCTAAAGTATAACCATCACTTTTACGAACAGGTACTAAATGATACCCATACATCGCCAAAATTTGTCGCACCAAGTTCAATAGAGGCCACTTTTGCTGAATTTCAGCTGTTTTATGTAAACTAGTCAAGAGAGAAGAACTAAATATTTTCTTTAGTTCAGGTATTTGAGACTTTACATTATCGTATTTGGTTATGTCTAACAATTGTTCCCTAGGAATAAGCATTCCATTTAATTCATCCTCATTTTCAAAATGAATGCCAGAATCGTGTAATATTTTTTTAGTAATCTCTTCCATTACTAAAAAAATAGTTTTTATTTGTTGAAATTTTACGGGAGTTATTTATTTACAGGGAGTATTTAAATGCCAAACTCGGGAATGCTAAATCCGGTTGCAGTTTTCACATACTTTGCGATAACTTTCGGGTTTTGTTTGTTGCTTATAATATCTTCAGCTTGATAAACATTGTCAGCATTATCAATGTAATAAATAATCCCCATTATATCTTGAGCCCAAACCTCCACTTTCTGGATCTCCTCTTTGTTTCCTTCTTCGTCGTCAATGATTCCGTGAGGGGTGCCCTTCATATGAGTTCCACAATAACAGCTTCCATCTTTCTTTCTTCGTGTGCATCGCGACTCATTCGCTCTTTTTGCACAACAAAGTTCAAACATCGGTACAACATTTTTCACGCGCTTTCTTTTGGTGAAATCCTCCTTCCCAAATGACAGCTTCTCATAGTCATAAATGTATTGAAGCAATACATTCATTTGGTCATTCTTCATTCCTAATAATTCGGCCTTATCTCTAATATTATCTTTGAATGTGCACATATACGCTTCTTGCTTCTTGGTGATCTTCTTTTCCATTGTATTTTGCTTTATATTGGTTAACATATTAAATTAACTTTAGTTCAATTTTTTAATTATATAGTAATTCCACTTAAAGAGCAATATTTTCAGTATTTAGTTCTGAAACAGATTCTGACAATAGTTGTAGGTTTAGTTCTGGTTCTGCTTCTGCTTCTGCTTCTTCTTCTGATCCAACTTCTGCTTCTGCTTCTACTTCTTTTGCAACAACAGAGGTTTCTTGATCTGAATTTTCAGGCTCCAGCAAGTTATATCTAGTAGATAACAGTCTAGGTGTATAAACTTCACTATCCACTGTAAGTCCAGATAAACATTCATCATTGGGATTTTGTGGTTCAAATAACTCTAATGGTTCATTGTCAAAAAAAACATTGTTATTTGGAGGTTCTTCTATTAAATTATAGTCTATATTTACAGGAAATGGAGTTTTAATTATACTTTTGGGTGTATCAAAGTTATTCTTAGGATTATTATTTTGTGGTGTCTCATCAGAAATAAAAAACTGAACCTTAGGACTTGTTTTTGAAATAGAAACTTCAGTTTCTATAGATGACTCTTTGTATTCTTTTTCAGATGCATCACTATTTGAGCGACCAGATTCGTCTGTAAATGAGTCATCGCTTGGGTTTTTTTCAATTACCCGATTTTGCGATTCAGATCCAATACTTAACTCATCATTATCTGACATATTAGACTTTAAACTTTTCAATAATGTTTTATCCTTTATCTCATCTTTTAGAGTTTGCATTACATTCTTTTTAGCTGCATCTGGTTTACCAACATCCTCAAATTTAATATCATAATTAATCTGACTAATAAGCAATTGTATTTTAGTAGTAAAACGTTTTAAATACTTACTATGCAACTTATGGAAAAATTCAATATATGTAATAAAAAGCGTTACTTTCTCTTTCATAACCACATTATTAAAATTAAAAGTATTTACAAAATTATCAATATTTAAACCAGTTTTATTTTTGTTTTGGTAGTTCTTTAGATCGTGTTCTTTAGTCATCAAAAAACTACATAATGAGTGTAAAATACTAATTATTAACTCGTGTAATTGTTGAATAAAGTTAAAGTCGTATTGTTTAAATGGTTCTAAATCTTTATAAACCGGAAAATTACTATTCACCTTGGCCGCCTCTAGTATTTTCTTATCAGTTATGTTGTCAGTAACATATTCATTAATAATTTTATGTAGTTTATAATATTCACAATACATACGATTTGTAATTGCGTTAAATAAGCGTTTTGTATCGTCGTATTCAATATCAATAAGTTTACCTTGAAAATGAAAAGAATCTAGACCAAAAACAAATAAATTTTGTTTATTGTTACTAATAAATTCATTATAACTTGACTTAAGCTTATTAATTCTATCTTCCAAAATATGGAATATATTTGTATTCTCTTCTTTTAATTCAGTTATTTGAGAGAATTCGGTTTTTAATTCATTTAAACGATGTTCTATTTCCATACAATAGTTATATATTTTTTTGAAAAATAGGTAGTTTTATATTTTGTTTCGTAGAAATTATATTTTATTTATCTTTAATATGGAGTCTAGCCAAACTAACAATAACGAACATCAGGTATCAGAGAGTCAAGCGTTAACTATTATAAACTCATCAGATGCAGAACACGATAGTTCAAGCGAGGTTGATTCTAAAATAAACAATCTTCTTTCTAGTCCAGATTGTGAATGGTCTGTAGATCACGAAAGAATATTAATTGAATGGGCGGATAAAGCCATGTGTTATAGATGGCTTCATTCAAAATCTAATACTTTATATTCAAGTTTAAATGCATGGTACACTATTCCCTGTATTATTATTTCAACTCTTGCAGGTACTGCCAACTTCGCTCAGCAGCGCGTTCCAGAACAATACCAAGGACTTTTCACTATGGTTGTAGGAGGTGTAAATATTTTAGGTGGAATTATTAGCACTATTCAACAGTTTCTTAAAATTACACAACTTAACGAAGCACACCGTGTAAGCAGCATTGCTTGGGACAAATTCTACCGCAACATCAAAATTGAACTTGCTAAACATCCAAAAGAGAGAATGCACGTAAATCAAATGCTCAAAATATGCAAAGAAGAATTTGATCGCCTTATGGAGACAAGTCCTGTAATCCCAGATAAAATTACTAGACAATTTAAAAATTCATTCAAACATTCTGCCGATTTTGATAAAATATTTAAACCAGAAATTTGTGACGTTCTTGTATCTACCGAAACATTCCGCAATCCTTGGTTCAATGATGATAATAAGACATCTCGTGAAAATGAATTGGAGCACAATAAGATTGTAAGAAATATTAAAAGGCGTAAACTAAATGAGAAAAATATGAATACAGTTGTAGAGTTCAAAAAGACATTTTTCAATTTGCATCAACGCGAACCTCTTGATCAAGAAATTCTAGATAACTTATCCGATAAAATAGATATAATCACTTTGAAAAAAATTATTGAAGAGACAAAAAATGCAGACCCATCAAATAAAGTATAACTCCTATTATGGTTATGGTTGTCTTAATATATCTCTCGGATAATCTCTAGGAAGAACAAAAATACTCACCAATAAAAACAAGTAAAACCCAATATATGACCCATAAATATTTGCACCAACTCCGTAAAATTCTAATATGTTTACAATGACATATGTAAATATTAATGAAAACACAAATAATGATATTAATGTTGTACTGGATATTCCCATATATAATTATTTAAGAAATTAAAAATGATTATATATCTAATGATACAACTTGCAAAATTAGTATGACTTTGCAATATTAAACTTTTATAATATGATACGTCAATGGAGTTTGTTGTTCATAAGTCTTAATCACAAAATAAGGTAATTTTTTCTTGTATTTAGCGTCCTCTTCTAAAAGATTCTCTCCAATTAAAACGCTGTCGTAGTATTCTGACCATTTTCCATCTCGGTCCGAAACTTTAATTAAGCTTCTCACATTAGTATACTCTTCTGTTGTTGATGTTGGGTCTTTCAATAACAACTGTTGGGTCTTTTCCGAACTATCATAGTTTTCGTCTTTTAAATGTAATGGTATCTTACTATTTCCCATAAATAATGCAAACCTTATAACAGCGTTTCTTTTCTTAGGTTGTTCCATTAATTCGTTTTTTGCATTTTCATAATTTGTAAAATAAAAATATTGACCCATAAATGCATCTACTGGATCAATATTCCTACTTAAACCTACTAGTGATACAAATTCTATTTTTTCATTTTGTGCATAAGAATAAGCAACGCTAGGAATTTCAATTATTTTGTTATTATTATCCTTCAAATGAATGAACTGTGGATTATTTAAAAAAAAGTCCTTGACAACAGAATCTATTTCATTATCACATACATTGCCTTCATTTATAATTTCATCCATTAAAGTAAGCCATAGGTCATTTTTACTATGCAAACAATGAACTCCTATTTTTGAGCTTGTACAGTCATAAAAAATAGTTATTTCGTCACCACTTTCGTTTTGAACAAAGCCTTTGTATTGATAGTATGGCATTTTCATATAAGACATAAAAACTGCCTGTAAAACATTATAACTTTTACTAACAATAATATCAAATGATTGTAGACCTTCAAACGTCATAAATGTTAGTTTATTTGGACTAGTAGGATGGTCGTCTGGACACTTTCTTAAAAAAAATTGAAGAAATGGTTTCAATCCTGTTGTATTTACTTGAAATGGGCAAATATGAATCTTTTTCGGGAAAGAATGGGTTTTTAAATAATCTACAAGATTAGTAGTAGTAATACTATCTATATCATATTTGTATTCACCACAAATATTTTGTTCGTTTTTATCATAATAACTTTCCGATTCTAATTGTTCATTCAACTCAAATATTTCATTCATTTTTTGTTGTAGTTCAAAATATTCTTCCTCAAATTTTTTTTTAAATTCTTCGCCATCACTATCATCATCATCATCATCAATACGTCTACTTTCTTTTATTCTTTGCATTTCAAATAAATGTTTCATTGCAGCATCTTTAAAGTCATTATGGAAAAGCTTATTAATCGGTAACATTAATTATTAGTTGTATTATTTATTTATCTATTTTACGCTTAATTGTTTCTTTTACTTGTTCTTCCCTGCTATCCATTATGAATTTTGTTACTTCTTCAGCTGTTTCTGGATTACTCTTATAATATTCTTGCAATGCAGACATCAATGTTTTTCCACTTAAAGGCTTCTTAACTTTGCTCTTCTTATATAAGAGTGCACCTCCATTAATATCAAAACAATCCAAGTTATTCTTCTTCATTGTGGCCAATAATCCTTCGGATAATGTCTTTTTCTTATCTTTTCTCTCTTTCATCTCTTTTTGAAGGGCGCTTATTTCATTGTCCATTTTGATCCATTCTTTGATGATAGTAACTAGTTCTTCTTTGGTTTCCATTTATTATAATCTAAATAGTATTTTATTTTTAGATTATAATTTTAAAATTATAGTATTATTAATAAAAATATTAACATATCAAAATTTATTTCTAATCATCTAGTTGTAGAATTTGTGGATATTTTATTTATAATGGTCCAATGTTTGTGGGCACCAATGCAGAATAATGCCTTTTGCACAACAACGACATATATACTTTGCATTTACATTGATGACCCTTGTTTGGTCCAGACTTCACCATTTGACTGCAAGTGGATGAACTAATAACTGTGTTTTCAGTTTCGGTTTCGGTTTCTAAGTTACTAATAGTCTTTGGGGTTGGGTTTGATGTTGAGCCTGTCTCTGTATCTACTTTGGGCTCTAGCTTTGCCTTTTTCTTAGGTGCACTTGGTTTCGCTTCCTCTTTAGCCTTTTGTTTTTCTTCCTTGGCCTTCTGTTTGGCTTCTTCTTTTTCCTTCTGCTTTGCTTCTTTTTCCTTTTGTTTCGCCTCTTCTTTGGCCTTCTTCATCTCCTCCTTTGCCTTTTGTTTTGCATCTTCTTTTTCTTTCTTGGCAGCAGCCTTTTTAACATTATAACTCGCATATGAATAGTGATGACTGCAATACGTCTTATTATTCAAATCTAATAAAATAACATTGTTTGAACAAAATTGAGACTGGTTGTTTTCTGGAGGATAATAACAACATGTCCCCACTTGATATCCGGGAGGAGGTTCAGGCATTGCATTGACCCCTGTAACTTTCATAGACAATCCCATACTCTCATAATAAGGCAAAAGCTTCTTCTGCTTATTTCTACAATAAGGACAACGGATCTCACTACTACTTAGTTTATGAGATTCCAATAAGTTGAATTTCTTCTTATGATTCCGAATATCGTTGAACAATGGCATATAGTTGAACTTATGATTACAGTCTAATGTTACAAAATTCTCTGTTAGTGGCATATTTGTTATTAAGCACACATCTTGAGATTGTTCATTGGTTGGTGACTCCTCATCCAACATTTTATATAATTCTTCATAAAAATTGATTCCACCTTCAATAGTATAGTTCGGCATTTAGTAATATTATATAAAATTACATTATATCTTTATATTTATTTTGTTTCATAGTTATATTATGTCACCGAATCAGTGGGGGCCACCTACATGGACATTATTTCATACTCTTGCCGAAAAAATGAATGAAGAAGCATTTCCAGTATTAATGCCCCAGTTTATCTTTTTTCTAAAAAGAATATGTTCAGTTTTGCCTTGTCCAGAATGTTCCCAACATTCAACTCAATTTTGGAAAAATATCAATGTTGCCGGGATTAAAACAAAAACAGATCTGAAAAATATGTTATTTTTATTTCACAACATTGTAAATAAACGCAAAGGGAAACCGCTTTTCATTAATGATGCGCTTAGCGACTTATATAAAGATCAAAATATAATCAATGTTTTCAATCAATTTGTTTCTGTTTACCAAACAAAAGGCAATATGCAATTATTGGCGGATTCTTTTCAACGCAAGTTGTTATTAGTTCCATTCAAACAATGGATAATGTCAAACATACAAAATTTTGCATAAAGTATTTACTATTTTCAAGTTGTACTGCTTCCAACTAATTCTCCATTTTTATAAACTGAGCACCTGAATGTTTGTTTCGTAGGCATTGTGCAAACATCTTTATTACTTGACAACTCATTAAAAAATAAATACTTGCCCGATCCGCCTGCGTACATCAATGTAACAATAATAATTGCGGCAATTCCACCAAAAATAACGTTAATAATTGCCATTGATCCATCAATGCATTTGCTGTTTGTTAATACTCCACAAATAGTCATTATATACGCCAATAACCCACCTAGAGCCATATAGTTGAGCTCATTGTAAAATACCATAGGAGTGCACAAATAAAACGCTGAAAATGCGGAAATGAAAATATTATATCCACCATTGTCATAATCACTATATTTCACCATTGTGCATACATTGTTTTGATTTTGAAACTTATTTGCTCCAGACATATAATAAAGTATCTCTCTAAAGTAGGTAATTCCTAGAAGGAACCCTAAATAAATAAAACCCTTGACGTTTTGAAATATAAATGACATTCCAAGAATTATTATTGCAAAAAATATTGGGGAGAAAAAAACAAGAAACTCTACCACATTCTTTGGTTTACCAAAGGACACAGCAGATTGATCTAATTTATACCCCTTTAAAAATTCCATATCTTGTGGTGAAAAGTTAAATAATTTATTAGCGCTCATATAATAATAAATGATAATATTTTATTATTATATTTTCTTTTAACTCAGACATTAATCTTCTTCAAACAATATTTTAAATACTTCTCCTATTTTTGTAACCTTATGGAAAACAATATCTTTTATCAAGTCACTATCCTTATATTTCTCCACAAAGTTCTGGTAATCCTTCTCATTTTCTTCTGGATAAATAAATTCATTAACTCCAGCCTTGATTCCTCCCAAGATTTTCAAATCAAGACCCCCTATTTGTGTAATAGAACCATCCAATGAAATCTCTCCTGTCATCGCAATAGTATTTTTAATCTTCTTGTTTGTGAACAAACTATAGATCACTGTTGTTATTGCTGCACCAGCTGATGGGCCATCTTTTGGTACTGATCCTTCTGGACAATGTATATGTATTCCATCTTTTATGTTATCCTCTTGGATCCATTTTTTAATTTCATAAGGGACTAGTTTCCACGCCAACGTCATTGCCACACTCATTGACTCTTTCATAACATCACCCTGCATTCCAGTTAAATGTAAATCCAAAAACTTATTGCTTGGGCGCCACTGAGCTTGTATAGGTATAATTCCACCTTGACCAACTGAATTCGCCCATAATCCATTTATAATGCCGACTTCACTTTTTTCATTGATCTTCTTTACTTTAATATCTGGTTTGTCCTTAAAATATTTGGTCTTTATGTCTTCTATTGTAATAATAATCGGTATTTTGATATTGCTTGTCACATCTTGTTTTAATATATCTAAATTAATTTCACCTACAATTTCAAACAAGACCTCTTTCAACTTACGCACACCAGCCTCACAAGTGTATTCGTCAATCAAAAATTTTATTATGTCATCAGAAATCTCTATAATTCCATCTAATCCCATCTTTTTATACACCTCCGGCAATATATGATCCTTTGAAATAATCAACTTGTCCTCCATTGATAAATTACTAAATTTCACACGATGAATACGATCTAACAAAATCTTATCTATTGCGTCTACATCATTGTAAGAGAGAATAAACAGAGCCTTTGATAAATCAAGGTCTACACCACTAAAGTACTTATCTTGAAAACAATCATTTTGCGCAGGATCTAATAAATGGGTTAAAATTCCGACAATTTCTTTACCGTGCTCTGTTTTTGAAATCTTATCCACTTCATCAATCAATATAATTGGATTCATTGATTTGCTGTCTATTAAAATTTGCACAATAGACCCCCAAGTAGCACCTACATAAGTGTAGTTATGTCCGTGAAGTGTGCTTCCATTACTATCACCACCCATTTGAATCATTGAAAATGGACGGCTTTCTCCTTTTTCATCCTTCAAACAGTTTGCTAGTCCCCGCTTTGCGAGAGAAGTTTTACCTACACCTGGAGGACCTTCAAATCCAAAACAATAACCATCTTGAGAACCATTGATCCATTGGCCAATAATGCGTTCTATTTGTTTCTTGGCGTTATTATGACCGTGAACAGATTTATCAAGAATGTTCTTTATATCTTTCATATAATTTTGAATTTCATTAAAGTTATGATTAATTTTTGAAACTTTGGTCTTGACTTTCTCTTCCAAAAATAGGTTTTTAGAAATTTTTCTCTCGTTGCTACTATTACAAAAGTCAATAAATTCACTTATAGATGTCTTGATATTCTCTTTTTTACCAGTTTGTTTTATTTTACCAAAAGATAAAGAATTTGAGCTAATTATTTCATTAATATTTGTTGAAATAGAAATAAGTTTTGTTTTACTATAGTCGTTTAAAACACTCAAATCTTGAATATCTAGTTCATTCAAATATTTTACCATTTCAAGACTGGTGTATTTTTCTTTTAATTGATAATCTTGTTGTTCATTGTTTTCTCTCAACAACTCTATAAATAACCTATTATTTTGACCCATTAAATTCATAATAGGTTCTTTTGTATATACTCCAAAAGGGATTTTCAATAAACCATCCAAATATTGCCTGGCTTTTGAACCACTGTCTTCAGATTTTGCCTTTACCTCTTTCAATTTCATCATCGCCTTTTCTTTCACATTATCATTCGCTTTTAATAAACATATTTGTTGTTCTAATGGTATTTTATTGATATCAAAATTAGACAGCTCATTCGTATATTCAATTGTTTTTTTCATCGCATCTTTAAAATACTGTTTGATTGCCCAAGGAAAACTATCATATAATGTTGTTTGTTCATGGCTATCTATATTTCCATTTACATCATTGGAGAGAAGATCATACAATAAATAAGCCAAATATTTATTTTCATAATTAACCGATTGAATTAGTAACTGAATGATTGTATTGCGCTTGCTAAATAAGTCATTTATTACAAAGTCCTTTACTAAATTACTTAGCGTCTTCTGTTTAAGACTTTTGTGAGTAGTTAATATTCCAATATATTTTTCGTATACTTGAGAAGAATGATCTGTTATCAAATAATCCCTCAATGTAAGTGAACTTAAAAAATACTGAAAGCTCAAATTTTTAAACTCTTCACTATCTGGCAAATTTTTCCGGATTTTTGCAAGTTTATTATTTATATATGGATTATTCAAATAACTAACCATCACGTTATCCAATATCCCATAAATGAACAAATTCTTCTTTAAAAAACTATGATAAATATACAACTTTACACCATATACTTTCATATGAAACTGCTTCATATTATGTGATATATCTTGGCAGTCTAAATTTTTCATCTTATCCAAGCTGACCTCATCATCAATCGTTACTCCTTTATTTTCTTTTTTTTGAATAATATTGACTACTTTGTATCCAGTTGGATGAAAATATTTCCTTAAAAGTTCATATTTATTTACATCATCTTCAGAGGTTATTATATTGTTGTTATTCCCAAAACATACTGTAAATAAGTCATCTAATGAATCAGTACCGTGTATTTTAAACAAGAGAGATAAATCATTATTGATAGATTGAAGAGTAGTAGTTATTTCTTCTTTGTTCATATTATTCATATTTGACTTCAGATGATCAATCTTATCATTAATAATACTTAAATTATGTATACAAGAACATACTTCACTTGTTCCTAAAATATCGTAGGACTTATTTCTTTGAACATTCAATAAGGTTTTTTGAACAATATCGTAAAAAAAGGTGCACTTCTTTTCTATAATCGGAATAATATCCGAATGTACATTTTGTGTATTTTTCTGGGCTGTGCCATTTGCCTCAGAAATAGAAATAGAAATATTATTGGCACACTTATTTTTATTTCCTTTCATATTATTTATATTTCTATAATTAAATTCAAAATCAATAGCAATTCTTTATACCTGGTTTTTGAATATATATTAAATAATATTAAACGTTTGACTACAAATTAATCAGATAACAATGGGAATACCTGCATACTTTTCATATATTGTAAGAAATCATAGTCATATTATTAGAAAACTGGAGAAAGGTTCACCAGCAATCAATAATTTATATATGGACTGCAATTCTATTATTTATGATGTCGTCAGGAATCTAAATCCTGAATCATTCAACAAGCCGAACACAACAACTATTATTATTCAAAGCGTTATAGACAAGATAATATCTTATATTCAAATTATTGAACCGGATAACTGTGTCTATATTGCGTTTGATGGCGTCGCACCTGTTGCAAAACTTGAGCAACAACGCATTCGCAGATACAAAACCTGGTATCAGGCTCAAATATCCAGCTCAATGTTAAAAAAAATAGGACCAGATCCCTGGAATACCACTGCGATTACACCTGGTACAACCTTTATGAGCGATTTGAATAATAAAATTCACGAGCATTTTAGTAGTCCCAAAATGTTGGGCCTTTTGAATTTACAAAAGATCATAATATCTACTTCTTTTGATGCAGGAGAGGGAGAACACAAATTATTTCAACATATTCGTAGTCATCCGGAGGAACATAAGGATCAGACTACTATTATATATGGTTTAGATGCTGATCTTATTATGCTTTCTATAAATCACTTGCCAATTAGTCAAAAAATCTATCTTTTCAGAGAGACGCCAGAGTTTATCAAGACCATTGATTCTTCGTTGGAGCCGAATGAGACATATTTAATGGATATTCCTGAACTAGCATCCATTATTACGTTGAATATGAACAATGGTGAACAACTTACTTCCGAACAACAAAAGAACCGAATATATGATTATATATTCTTATGTTTCTTTTTGGGTAATGACTTTTTGCCTCATTTCCCTGCTGCAAATATCCGAACAGGTGGAATTGATAAGCTCATTAACGCATACAAGGCAACCATCGGAGGAACAAATGAAAACTTGACAGATGGGAAGACCATTTATTGGAAAAATGTGCGAAGTTTGGTCGGATTCCTTGCTGAACAAGAAGAAGAATACATCAAGGCTGAACTCAATCAACGAAATAAGATGGAGCGCCGTTATTACCCAACGGAAACTCCTGAGCAAAAATACATCAAGTTTGAAGCAATCCCCACTTACGAAAGAGAACTTGAAAAATACGTGGATCCTTCCAAAGACGGATGGCAAAAACGTTATTATAAGGCACTCTTAAAGGTGGATAATGATGATGATCGGTTGAGGCAGATTTCGCTAAACTACTTGGAGGGCCTGGAATGGACTATGAAATATTACACCACTGGATGTGCTGATTGGCGTTGGAATTATAAACACAATTATCCTCCACTTTTCCAGGATTTGTATAACTATATTCCCTATTTTGAAACCCAACTGATCAAACCCAATGAATTCAAACACGTTTCGCCTCTGGTTCAACTCGCTTATGTATTGCCTTGTAAAAGTCTAAATATGTTGCCACACGATTTATGCTCACAACTTCTTACTGAGCATAAAGATTGGTATCCTGTAGACTGCGAATTTATGTGGGCATTTTGTCGTTACTTTTGGGAATCCCACGTTGAGCTCCCTGAAATTGATATCCAGGAACTGGAACTATTTATAGAAAATTATGAAAAAAACAAGAAGGCTGAATTCAAAAAATGTTTGGTATCTTCTAAATTAGAAAAGTAGGATCGTGGTTTTATGCTGTTAGAAACCGGAGCTATGTTGTAAATATTGTTATCTTATATGGTTTATAAAATAACAAGGGAAACTAGGGAATTTGGGGATATCGAAAGTTAACGATTTTTTCGGTCCAAAAAGTCAAAAGGAATTGGCCTTTTGGACAAAAATAAATGTCCAAAAATGGCCCTGGCCATTGGAGTTTTAAAAGGCGTTTTCTTGATTTTTCGTGTGTGATGATAATGCTCTTATTTCCGTTTTTGGGAAATTCAATTATGATCACAGTTATTTTTTCTGTGATTTTTGGCGAAGCAGTAGCAATTGCTAATTTTGGCTAATAGAAAAACTATAACAGTCTAATAAAACTACATAAATTATAATGTATTGTATTATGATAATAATTTAAAATGAACATATTAATTTAATATCTACATAAATCTCAAAATACTAATTTGGGCTAATTTAGACTAATAATGGCTAACGAAAAAACTACATTAAACGCCCTAAAGTTTAATATAAAAAATATATAAAAAAAACAAATAAAAATATTTTTATTAAAATACTTTTATTTTCGTTTAGAAGTTTTTTTATTAGTATAATATAGACTAAAATGGATAATAAAAAAACTACTGATGAAAACAATAAATTCTTTTGTGAAACTTGTGATTTTAAATGCTGTAAAAAACAAGGTTATGAACGTCATATTATAACATCAAAACATATTAGGCTAATTAATTTAACTACTGATAAAAAAAATAATACTTTTCATTGTAAATGTGGCAATATTTATAAACATATGTCAAGTTTATGCAAACATAAAAAGATTTGTATATATAATCAAGAAAATACTACTAGTAATGCCATAATAGAAAAGAAGCAAGATGATAGTCTTGATATTAAACAAATGTTTCTGAAAGTTATAGAACAAAACCAAGAACTGCAAAAGCAAGTAATTGAGTTATGTAAAGAAAAATCAATGACAGTCAACAATAACAATACTATTAATAACAACAATCAGAAATTCAATATGAACTTCTTCTTGAACGAGCAATGCAAAGATGCACTAGATATTATGGACTTCGTGAATTCGTTGCATCTAAATTTGGAAGATCTAGAAAATACAGGTAAAGTTGGTTATGTCAAGGGTGTCAGTGATATTTTCTTAAGAGGTTTGAGAGAACTAGATGTTTATAAGCGCCCAATTCATTGCAGTGATTTGAAGCGCGAAGTAATGTATGTCAAAGATAATAATGTTTGGGAGAAGGACGAAGACAAAAAGAAAATGAAGAAGGCTATTCATTATATTGCCGGGCGCAACTTCAAACAAATCCACGAATGGATGGATCAAAATCCTGATTCAAGGGACATCAAAACAAAAAAACACGATCAGTATATGACTATTGTTCGTAAATGCACAGGTGGTTTTGATGCAGAAGAAGACGACGCCTTGTTTAATAAGGTTATCACCAACGTGGCAAAAGAGGTTACCATTGAAAAATAAAATAAAATATATTATCAATATATAAGGCTTATATGTTGATAAAAAAAGAGAAAAAGGGAAATGTAATGGTATATCACGTTGGCAAAAATATTAGCGACGAAAAAATGTTAACATTAGCAAACACATATGTCAAACCAAGCGATATTGATATTGTCATAGACCACGATGCCGACGTTTACACAGAAGATGGCAAACTCTTATTGAAGTTTAGAAAAGGTGTATTAAAACAGGCAAATATCAAGGAGTTCTATGATAATGTTATCAAGTTCGCAATGAAAACAACCGCAAATCGTGGATCCACGAGCGGAAGCAAAAAGAAGAATGTATGGGAAAATCCAAAGGTGATGTCCAATATTTTGGGATACTTTGATAAGTTCTCTCCCAAACAAAAAGAAATAATGAAAAAACAGGGCAAGAAAATCCAGTTAACAGTGCGTGAAACCAGATTCAATACCGATTATCCAGAAAAGTTCAAGAAGATGGTTCCACTTATCAAGGAAATTGATCAACAATATTTAAGTTTGGTTCCTGATAGATACAAAAACCAATGCAAGAAGGCCAAGCAAACTCCATTCAAAATCCCTGGTACGTGTTTCACAACTGTAACAACCAACGTCAATTTCCAGACCACTTTGCATAAGGACAAAGGAGACGACGCAGAAGGTTTTGGTAACTTAGCAGTCATAGAAGATGGAAAATACGAGGGCGCAGAGACTTGCTTCCCCCAATATGGCATCGGTGTGGATGTCCGATCAGGAGATGTATTGATGATGGATGTTCATCAATGGCACGGTAACCTGAAAATGAATCCTGGATCTAAGGATGTAAAGCGCTTATCCATTGTGTGTTATCTAAGAACCCAGATCTGGCACAAGACAAAGCATATGACCAAGAAACAGATGGTCAAACACAATAAGACAGTGAAGAATTTGAGACAGGGTAATGCAGGTGAATGAATATTACAATGACATATTCTCTAATAGTAATGGTAGTGCAATATCAACGCTATTTATACAACCAATAATCCACCCTTGTAATTTTGAATAGGAGTCCCCTACAATATAAATATGTGAGTTATCCATATTACCATTTGGAATTAGATAAACAGCTTCATTTACATTTGTATTTTTTTTCCAATAAGGATCATCGGGCCAATATTTATAAATAGTGTATACATAATTTGGTTCAGGAATAGGGAATGGGTGCATTTTTTGTATACAATAATATACAAATTTTGCAGCTTTTGCTGGATTCTTTGAAAACAATTTATATAATTTAGTAGCATATTTACCGCTATTGTATACTAATATATCTTCATTGTTGTAATAATGAACTTGGCGTAAAACAAGATCCGTTACAGATTTACCAGATTTATATTTTTTTCCTGGACCCCACCAAACCTTATCTTTATCCCATTTTAAAAAACATTTAAATAAAGGCATTTGTTTAACTTGTTTAATCATTTGTAATCTTTCTCTCATTATTGGGAGAGGCTTAATAGTATTTATTTCATTGATAGATTTTGGGGTTATTCCTAATACAAGATATTTACACTTGTAACAGGTGTACTGATGTTTATCATTCATTGTATGAACAATATTCATCCCATTTTTATCTTTTTCTATATATATAACTTTTGTATTATATGTTATATCTGCATTACTATGTTGAAATAATTTTTGCACAATTGTAACAATTCCAGATTTAATATATTCTTGAATATCCGAATTTTTGCTAGTATAATAATCTTTATCATATAACCATACTCCAACTAAAATATCGCTTGCATAAGAATCATACCCAGAATAAGAAAACCATAAGTCTATATCTCTATTATTTGCGTGAGCATATTTTTTTAAAAATTGCCGAACACTCATTTTTTCTAAGTGTTCATAATCATATACATCTGTATTTTTAAAATTAGGGTATTCCTTTTTTAAATTTGCTAATGAAAAATCTTCAAATTCATCAATTGTCATTCCATTACTTAAACGCACATCTGGTTTTTTATAAATTTTATTCTTATAAAAGAAAATATTATTTTTGTCATCTAAACTAACCTTTACTGTTTTTATATTAAATTTTTTTATAATATCATATATGGGTTTCATTACATCATCCTCAAAAATTCTCATACCACCTAATTCGTCATATGAAACTTTTTCATCACCATTAACATTAGAATAAACGCTTCTTAATCTACCACCTATAATATCTGATGCTTCAATCACATTTATTTTAGAATGTACACCGTGTTCTTTTAACTGGTAACACATATACGCAGAAGATATACCTGCACCTACACACAAAATTTCACTTTCAATACATTTTACAATTTTTTTTCCCCTTAATTTTAATATATGTGTTTTGTGTGTTTTGTTATGAGTTTTTTTAAAATGTCTTTTTGTATGGTTCATATAATATAATAACTTTTTATATTTTATTATATAAACAACCTATTCCACCCTAGGTAACCGTGCCAAGTTAATTTCGGTCATTCCATTTTTCCGGTGTTTTATAGTAACAAAATCCGGATAAGTCTTTTGTAAATATTCCGCAGCCAACTTGTTCATTTCAAAACGATCTTGGCCAAGACCACCCTTAGCATTGAATTTCGTTTTACACGTGACGTCGTTAAAACGTAATACTCCGCCATCCATTTTGTAATACAATATGCTCTGCTCATAATCCTCTTTTCCCTCGGAATGCGCATTTGGCTCAAGTTTTTTACTATGACGGTTAATAAACCCACGCATAACGCCAATAATAAATTTGAGACCATCTGTGTAACCCTTCTGCATAAAAAATGGATTGCGAACAGGATAGATACCCCATATAAAAAGCCCATTTTCTTTCAAAATCTGGTAAGCCTCTAAGAAGAAGCCATTGACGTCCTTGATCTTGGAAAGTTTCTCTCCTCGCAATTCTTCTAAGGCCTCAATATCATCATCACAAGAGACAACATATTGACCTTCAGGGAAATATTTGACAATGAATTTGCGTTGGTTTGCAATGCCGAGTTTTCCGACCACAATTTTACCATAAAGTTCCTTGGGTACAGTTTGTTCATAGATTTTTTCCTGAGCCTTATTGGCGACAAACAAATATATGACAGACCTAGGAACGCCACCATCTTTCAGAGTCATCAGTGTTTTTTTACCTATAACATCGGACCTATTATAAGTGGGAATTGCAACAACATATTTTACCATACTGAGTATATATATTAGATGGAAAAAATTAGACAACATCTAATTGAATATATAATGAATTATGACTTACCTTATTGTTTTCATTGTTCCTAGTTCCTCGTTCCTTATTCCTCGTTCCTTATTCCTAGTTCCTAGTTCCTTGATCCTATCTTGATTTAACTAAAACTCCTAACAACTACGAATCTTGTATGCGCTTAGGCGTCATCAATGAGCACGAGCTTGGCCTTCGTCTTGCTTCCAATCTTCTTCACCTGAATCCTCCTGCGATTCCTAATAACTTGGAAAGTAGTAACGCTTGTAGTGGTTAGTTGAAAGTTATGAATGTGGTTAGTAAGAGCTTGTTGAGATGCTGGTTCTGGTTCTGACTCTGCAGCATCAGAGGCCGAAGCCGAAGCCGAAGCCGAAGCAGAAGAGCGACTTGATGCAGAAGCATAAGCATAAGAATGAGTTGGTGCTGGTGCAGGTTGCTGAGCAGCCTCCAAATCATCAATGGATCTGCAAAAGACCTCTTTCTTGTTCGTCTTAGCAATTCTCTTCTGCATATTCTGTTCGGCAGATCCGTATTCTGTTCGGGCATCCAGGTAAACATCACCTCTTGAGATTCCAAGACGGTTGTAGTCCTCATCAAAGACAAATATACCAAGCTCTGTTCCAGCTGCGTTAATACCACAACCTGAACCAAGCTTCATAGGAGTTCTATTATCAATAGAACTCCTAATCTTGGAAGGCACTTCATCGTAAGTTGTGTTGTCCCTTTTCACGTGGGCAATCTTGAACTGCTGATTTGTGAATCCCATTACTTGGCGTGATATTTCAGTGAGCTGTTCGTTAGTGTTGTAGTTATCATATTCTCCGTGTTGAAATGAAGTCCTAACTGCAGAAATAATCTCATCTCTTGATAACTCACAAGCCCACACACCAAGCTTGATTGGAATGATCTCGTACAAGTCGCTCCTTGCAGTTCCAACCGAAACAATGTTCTTGGCCTTACGAGGCAGAATTTCTTTGCCGTAAACCATATAGTTGACGTAGTCCTCAAGGTACTCGCTCTCAACAACGCTCTCGTGAACATAGAATACTGTATCAGGATTCGCATCGTAACCACATCCGCGGCCAATAAGACCTTGCAAAACGACGTCTGCACCAGATGATCTAGAAGTCTCCATCATAAACGAAATATGCTTTTTATGGAGCCGCTTGCCCATTCTAAGCATCCCTTTCAAGAGTATGACAGTATTGACTTTCGGTGGACGCTGAAGAGATCTAAGGTCCAGCTCCTTAGCCTTGCTGTTGTAGTCTAGTACTTCGTATCCGTGCTCTTCCGCAATCTCTTTGATCCTGTCACCTTTCTCTCCTCTAATGATGACCCACTTCGGAGTATCACACTTGTGCGCCTCAAGAGCAACCGGTAGGCATTCCTCCCATTTTTTGAACGTCCTGATCTTGTTACCTGAAATCATATCTTCCACACCGTAGTAAGCCCTGCCTGGGATCATTCGTATGACTCTCTTGTGTTGATTCAAGTGAATTTGATCACTGATTTCAGAGAATGGCGTGGCCGAAACAGACAGCAGATAGCTTCCGATCTGGTTCAAATGCTCTGGGTCGCCTGTAGGACAAACACCGATTTTTTTAAGAAAATGGCCTGGACGCATACCTTGGTTCTGTGCGTAGTGACTCTCTTCCCATACGAAGAAGGTGTTCATTGGGTTTTCTTCGTATCTTTTGAGATCACCAGACCAGACTACTTTAATCTTGTTAGCAAAACAAGCTTCGTCTTCTGTGTCAGTACAGTCGCACATCCATTCCGCATCCGACGCACTCATTATTTCTTCATTTACCAAATATTTTTCATACTTTTTGAAGAATTCCGCCTTGGAATTCTCTACCTGTTTCTTGAGCTCCTTCTCTGCACTGCCACTGAAGATGACACCCTTCTCAACTCTTCCTAGACGAATCATCTCTGCAGTGATAAAGTAGTACGTCATCGTCTTGCCAGACTGCATTTGGGCAAGAAGGACGAACCACTTGATATCAGTTTCCAAGCAGAAGTGTAGAACTTCTTTGGCGGCAGCGATTTCGTTTTCGTAGAGGATCTTGGGGCTTCTTGTTAGAGCAGATTCAAGCGAAGAAACGCTTGCTTGAGGAATTCTACCTCCTCCTCCACTGCTTTGGATTGCTCCTCCGCTTTTAATTGGGTTCTCTCTTTTAACGTTCATTGTTGCTTTAAATTGCTTTGAATTGATTGGAATTGTACAGTTAGAATTAGTTTTTGAATTTATTTCAATTTTATTTAGATCACGCCAAAATTTAAGTTTACTAATTTTTACAAGACATTTCACTTGTTGTTAATAACTGAGGAAGGAATATTTTACTAAGAGTATCAATTTTGAATCAAGGAAGGAATAATTCCATTAGATTTTAACCATAAGGCTAGTAAGTGGAAAAATTAGTAATTCAAATTTTATTTCAAATTTTCTTTGGCTTGGAAAAAATTGAAAAAATTAAAAGCTAAGATGGATAAGGTAGAGTTCCTTGAAATAGAGGAACCAATATGGAATGAGGTTGTTGACGTGAGCTGTGGCTTGTCTTCTGCTATTCGCCATATTGATTCAAGCTGCCTTACAGGACAACAGCTTGCCCTTAACCGGGAGGGGTCTACAAAAGGTGACCTAAAGAAATACACAGCTTTGTGGGGACTGCGAATCAGTCTGACTTAAATTAAAAAGTTACTCGGTATAACGCGCCAGTAGCTTCTTCCCAGGAAGTTTGAAAGCAGTTGGAAGTGAACAAATTGAAATAGCCAGCTCAGTCTTTACCCGAGCAACAGAACCCGAGATAACCAAGAAAGGAATCAAGCTATATCAGCTTCTAATGAAACACAAGAATGCTACAGAAGAGAGCCATAAGCCAAAGGTAGGTAGCCATCTAATGGCTCTTCTGATGAAGCACAAGAATGTTGCATCAAAAGATATTCAGATTTTGCAGGAAATTCCCAAGAAAGGCAGCAAGCTACTTGCGCTTCTGAAGAAGCACAAGGAAGAATAAGGTAACTTATAGGTGAGCATAACTTCAACAAAAGAAGCAAGGAAGAAAGGAAACAAGGAACTAAGGAACTAAGGAATCAAGGTAAGCCATAAATTCATTATATTAAACTAGACATTGTCTAATTTTTTGTTTTAAATATTGAAAATATTATACTAATTGTATTCGGATTTTTTTCTTGAAATTCTCTTCATCATTGAACAAATAAAGTTTGTATTTACCTGCCTGGTAATTATCCAGATTTTCACGCATTGTTACTCGGGAAGTCAATTTTAGTTCAGGCAAGTAAACAATATATTGAAATAAACCATCATTCCTCGCAATTTTGTCAAAGGCGTAACCGTTATATGATTTGCGCATAATTTTAGGATCATTATTACAAATATCAAGTAATGAACAGTCACACTGTATTTTTCTTATAGAACGCATAGTAATATTAATATATTCCAAGTCAGATATCCATTTATCATAGAATGCAATGGCATCATCAGACATTTTAAGAATATCGTTTACTTGCTGAATTTTTATCATATTAAGTAAGTCCACAAGACGCCGAATGGGCGAAGTAATATGAATATACGCGTCCATTTCCAATATGTCGTGTGAAAATACATCTCCGTCTTTAAGAGAAGCCACATCCAAATACTGACCTGCACTGCTATTCCATATTTTGATGAATTTTCCAACATCTTCCGGCAAATCCTCTGGAACTTGAACTCCCTTTTTTACAAAAGTTGACCGACAAATCCCGCTTTTTTTGGCAACCAATTCTTTTGCGCTATGATAGTTCATCAATATCATCAAGTAACTGACAACATCGTGACTATTGCGCACATTATTAATGTATTTATATTTGCGACATAACTGATTACTTAAAGCAAAGAGTTCTTGATAGTTCTCATTTCCAAGAAGGTCGGCGCCCTCATAACAATAATTTTTATAAACTCTAATTTTGCAGTTAGAATATTTAATGTCCACAATATTGATCTCACGTCCTTCCCCCTCAATAAAAACATCCATAACAAAAGCCAAACGCGTTGTTTTTTCCTGAAGACTACATAGACAATCAGACAAAATCGTTGGCAACATAGGCCGTTTCCTATCTGGTAAGTAGATAGTACTTATACGTCGCGAAAAAGAATCCCATAGACCCAAGATATCCATCCATAAGGTGACATTGGCAATATAAATACTCAACATTTTCTGACCGTTATCAAGAACCCGAAGACTAAAGCCGTCGTCAAAGTCCACACTGTTTTGAGGGTCAATTGTAAAGACATTGAACCCGTTCGTCCGATCTTCAATGCTTGGATATCTTGCGCTGATATTTTCAATGAAGGCATCGTGAGGCTGCGATTTCAATGCTTTGCTTGTGTCCTTGGTGAATTTTTGAATAGATGCGTTCAAACTTTTGCAATAAAGTTGGTACTCATAGAAGTTGTCCAATACATCCACTGGTCCGATTACATGCGCAAGAACTCCAAGTGGATGTTTATCAATCCATTCAGAAAAATGGAAGGTTATATACAAATTTTGAAACACTTTGGAAAACCCCATATTTTTAATTTCATAAGGCACCAAGAAGGCTGGAATCCGAAGATCATCAGGAATGCATTTATAAAGTAGTTTACCGTTTTTACTCCGGCCATATGTTTTATTCCCTTTTAGAACAAGGACACCTGCTAAGGAGTCAGAAACACGAACTGTAGAGTGTACAATAGTCACTTCAGAGTCAACCATCATAAACACATCATTATTAAACATTTTGGTTTCAGCTGGATTTAAATCAGGCACTACAGCTTCTTTGAAATTATGTGGCATAAATAATGTCCAACTCGTGTAAGCACGATTATGAATATGTATTTTGTAAAATTGGTTATCTGTTTCAGTCATATAAAATGGTGTCTTGTTATTAATATAAGGTTATATCTTTAACTGGTTTTCCACATCAACTTTTCAAAAAGTTGAGCAAAACTCTTTCCACATCAACTTTTCAAAAAAGTTGAGCAAAACATTTGTCTCCACCTTCACGAATGGAGCGAGTGGAGGCTCCATAAAATTGAAATAAAATCTTTGATTTATAATATTTGTACAAATCAAACGAAAATAATGCAGTCAACCGAAGTGCCAAAACAGTATGTAGTTCCAGTAGGACTTGAGTCTTTTATTAAAACAAATCCATATCCAACAATGGAAGAAATGGAAGGTTTGCATATGGCGAGAATAGATTTGGATTCAGAATATGGTTTGTTAAATCACAATTTGTGCGAGAAATTGTATGAAAATATGTATAAAGAAAACTGTAAAGTCTATGTGGATGAATTTATTGAAGGAGTAAAATCAACAGGCGGGCTACAAGCACTCAAATGCAATTTAGAAACTCTTACACATTTCAGTCCAATTTCAAAAATTACTGATCCAGAACTATATAAAGTATTTGCTGATATCTATAAGTATGTTGATAGCAACTTTAAATAAATGATGTATTATTGTTTTCACTAATAATTTTATCATCCAAGTTCATATTATTTTCAACAACTGTATCACTTATATTTTGCTCAGATTCAGGAATAATATTTTTTTTGTTCAATTCCTCAATAGGGTGTTTTTTCACGACATTACGCTTGACATTTTGCTGCTGAAGAGCATACATTAAGATCTGTGGAGTAATGGCAATATTGTTCATATATGTGCGATAGAAGAAGGAGGCAATGCTGGCATCTTTACCGAACTTGATGCTGTACCACCAATAAGCGGGAATATGAATGGTCTTTCCTGCAACTAAGGTCACATCTAAACACTTCATTTTGTCAAAATCCGCGCTGTATTGAGGTTGAATGGCCCAAGGGTTAGCAGGAGAACGAAATTCAAAATTCTCGTAGTCATTCACAGGGGACAAATAGCGCCCGGATTTTGGAGGCGCCAGTTTGATCTGGACTGATCCCTGCGTTACCAAGAAATAATTTCGGTAGTTCAATTCGTGACGGAAAGGAGTAACAGTTCCTTCAGAACCCATCATAACATCATAATAACAATTGGATACCATAGCAGGACGAATAAATTCATCATTGTATTGCAAGTGCTTAATAACACCGGTTTCTTGTAAAAAATCCATATTATTTTCAGAATAATATGTGCTTTCTTTGTCTTCTGCAAATAACTTGGTAGCCGCGTGTAAAGGGAGTGGCATATAAATTTCGCTGTTATAGTCGGGTTCTTTTGAATTGCGAATTTTGACTTCAAATGCGTGGTAATTATCCAGAATTGCTTTTTTGCTAGATGTTCTCAAAATGTTCTCATTTTCAAGATCAAAAATGATTGGTTGCCGAAGGTCACATATTTCTTCTAATTTATCTTTGGATGCCTGTTCAATTTCGTAGACCTCAAGATCATCACTTGTTTTCATATGGAATTGTACGTGTAAGTAAATAAATAATATAATGCAAAATACAAAAAATGCAACAAAATATTTTAACATCACTAATAACTAATAAAAATTTATAATAAATTTTCATTAATTATACGCTTACTTTGTTTACGCTTATAACCTCAAGTCAACCTTCAATCATCATCAATCCTTGGTGCCATATAAAACATAGCATAACTCTCTGAACCAAGGTCATATTTGATCCTGAGTGGATAATTCTTACTAATAGAAAATGCCACTTCAGAAGATAACTTGGAAGTCAAGCACATTTTGCTTATATAATTCAAGCTGTAAGAGAGATCAATAAATTCACCTTCACTTATACTGAATTCATTCAAATCATCAATTGGGATATTCACTGCCATTTCACCTCCTACACCAGTGGAGACTAGGTCAATTTTGTCTTCATTACATTTCACATTCATAATTTCACCAAAGATTAATAGCTGGTTACACAGTTCACAAATTTTCTTGGCGCTAATAGAAAACTCAGCGTCGTATTCTACTTCAGGAACATTCAGAATCTCAGGTTCAAAATCAGTAAGAGGTAACTTGAAATATTTATTATAATCACCTCCATCAGCATCACAAACCAAATCAATAAATATGGAATCAGGATTGCCTTCATAGTGAATTTTCAATTCGTGTTTCTCTTGCGTCATTGAAAGAATATTATGAAAGAACTGACTGCTTACACAAATTGCAGATTCATCATTATCAAGAACTTCGTAGACATCAAACCAAGAGGAAAAAATTTTTATATCAAAGAGACAAATATGAGACTTGTCCATACCTTGAATATAAATATGACCCTTGTTAAAATTAATACAAATTACAGATGCTGCGGTTTTTAATAGTTGAAACAGAGAAATAAATGTATCTTTCTTGGATTTATCTTTTAGAGAAAGTTTCATATTTGTAGTGTATAGAATAGTTGTCTAAAGATTTAAGTGTTTTTTTCATTATTTGTTATTTGTTATTTATTATTTATTATTTTTACTGTACCAAGAAAGTGTACCAATGCCCCTTGTTAGGTTCAGGTGTCAGCAATAAATCCTCGGGTTGAACATAGTTTTCCGGCTTGATAATGGCATTCCACTCTTCCATTATGAGAAAGTCTTTCTTGGGAACTTTGATAGGAACCGGAACAGGAACCGGAACAGGAATAGGAACAGGAACCGGAACAGGAATAGGAACCGGGTTCCGAGTTGAATTATTTTGTCTGCAAACTCTAGTGAAGGTCTTGAACATAGCCAAGAACAATGGCAACATGAATATAAAGAACATAAATGGGTTTCCTTGGTTTCTTGGCATTTTAGTTTGGATAGTGTAATTTCAATGATGTATAACGTTTCTATTTCAATTTTTTTTTAAAATACTAAATCAAGATGGATAAAAATAATAAAAAATGCAAGGTCCAAAAAAAAATTAAGAATCAAAAAAAGGTCAAATGCAAGACCAGTGCCAACGAAAATTCAAAAGATCCTTATTTTTTTGAAGAAATTAAAAAGAAAACAGGACTTTTGGATAGATGTCTTGATGCAACCTATATTGTTCATTTAGAAGGTAACGAAGAGAGAAAAAGTAATATAGTCAAACAAATGAAACTATATAATATAACTAAAAATACTATTATTTTAAACAACAAAGGATTCAAAAAGTGTAAAAAGAACTTAAGAGCCCAAAATCCTGTTTGTGACTTGGTAGACTGTTATATACAAATATTCAAGGATGCAGAAGAAAAAAACTACAATAATATTCTTATTTTAGAAGACGATTTTATTTTCAATGAAAAAATAAAAGATCCAAAAGTTATAAATGAAATAAGTGAATTTATAAATGCACAGTCATCAGAAAACAATAATTTTATTTATTTACTAGGGACAGTACCATATCTACAGTTACCCTCATTATTTCAAAATCATTCAAAAGTTTTTATAACTACTGGAACGCATTCATCTATTTATTCAAAACAGTTCCGAAAAAATATTTTAACTATAAAGTGTCCACAAGATACAATAAACGACTGGGATTTGTATACAAATTTTCATTGTCCGTATACAAATAGATATATTTATAAAATCCCTCTTTGTTATCAATTCTTTTATGAAACAGACAATTTCAATAACTGGAAAAGTTTTTTAAACTTGAAATATTTATTAATAACCATATTTAAAATCTTAAATATGGACAAAAATGGGGAGCCAGGTTTCTCATTTTTCTATAAATTTTCTAAGATGATTTATTTATTTATCATCATTTTCATATATTCCATCATTTTTTTCATAGCAAAAACAATAAGTTTATTCATCAATCAATTGAATTTTTTCCTGGGTCTTTTTATCAACAAATTTCGCAATGATTTTGATTAGTTGTGCAAAAATAAAAGACGCATTATAAATATAACATTTACATAATTTATCAGGAAAAGCATCTTTCATAATTTGAGAAATTTTAGATATAAATGAATAATACTTGTCAAGATCAGTTATTGCCAATGACTTAATATAAACGTGAGTATTAAACATTTCATTTTTATCCAAAACCTTTTTTATTGAATTAAAAAAATATTGAAATACATTGTCATAGTCTTGCTCGGGAACAAAGCATTTGAAATACCTGTAATCTAATAATATATTATTGTTTCCTTGTATAAAACACAAGTTATTGATAATTTCGCGCGGTTCAAGAACAATGTTATATTTTTTGATAGCACTTGTTTTAATATTCTTGTGTTTTTCGTCAGAGAAATGAGCCAATGCATCTTTACATATTTGAGGTTGTTCATTTTTTTCTAACATTGTTTGATCTACACAAGACATTTTTAATATTTATTATTAATACAATTATAATAAATATTAAACTAATTTGATATGTATCTAAACAGAAGAGTCATTAGACAATTCCTGCTTAATAAGTTCCTTCAATGTGTCACCATCAATTGTTAGATTATCAGAAATAACTTCACTTTCCACACCAAACTCCACAGTATTAGAATCTATAAGTCTATCACTATTTTCTTCTTGATAATATATCTTGTCTGATTCGTATTGTTCTATAAGACCTTTCAAACTCGTACTGGTTTCCATTGCAAATGCCTGCATCTTTAAAATCAGGTCTTTTACCTCATAAATACTTAGTTGTTGCTGAGTTTGTTTTTCAGCTAGACCTTTAATAACAGGATGATCTGGAGTAAGAGATGATGCAAAGTTATTAGATGATTGTGATGACACTAACTTTTGTTCAAGAGATTCAATTCTGGAAACAATACTTCTAAATACATCTTCATCAATAATACGATCATTAACACCAAGATTCAATTCTGATTCATCTGAAGACATACCTTCGTGATTGATCTTATACATAAATTGTTCAAGACGACCAATTCTCAATGAAACAAGACCAATAGCATCGGAAACGGAGATTTTCGGGTTTTGTGGGGATTGGGCTTGGGCTTGGGCTTGGGCTTGCGATTGTTGACCAGGTCTTTGTCCAGGACGACCATTCATCTGCTGTTGAGGTGGAGGCATATCTGCACCACCAGCACGTCTATTTCTAGCAGCTGCATTTGCTCTATTTGCGCTCATTATTAATTCTATTTAACATTAACTTTTTAAGTTAATTACGCGACAACTTTCATAATTATTTGTTCGTAAAATTGATAGCAGCAAACTTCAATATCTTCTAAATTATAGTCATTGATATTTTCCCTCAAATTTTTAACAACAATTTTTGGAAATTCATAAGGTTCTCTCTCAATCTGGGCCTTAAGTGGTTCAATATGGTCTTCATAAATATGCGCATTTCCTAAATTATAAATAAATTCATATGCAACTAGACCACAATGTTTTGCTAGAATATGCGTGAGAAAACTATAAGATGCTATATTAAATGGTACGCCTAACCCCACATCTCCACTGCGCTGATAAAGTGAACAAGATAGCTTGTTTCCATCAGAGACGTTGAATTGACAAATAATGTGGCAAGGCGGTAGTGCCATTTCATTTAATTGGCACGGATTCCAAGCACTCATTATAAGACGCCGGCTATTCCGAGATTTTGGATCTTTCAAGCAATCAATAATTTGTTGAAGTTGATCAACACCTTGACCAGTATAGTCATTTGTAGAGTCAATGTATGGCGCATTGAAATGTCGCCACTGATGCCCATAAACAGGTCCTAAATCACCTACCTCATTGTCATAAAGACCACGCGAATCCAAGAATTCACGAGACGCATTTGCGTCCCAAATTTTCACACCATCCTTCTGTAAAATTGCTGCGTCCGTTTGCCCGCGAATGAACCAAAAAAGTTCTTTTAAACAGGTCTTCCACGCGACTTTTTTAGTGGTTAGCAATGGTATAATTCCATCTTCAAGAGAGAAATGCATTGCAGATCCAAATATGGATTTCGTAACGCCATTGCGTCCAGATTCAAGGACCCCTTTGTCCAAAATATCCATAATAAGTTGTAAATATTGTTGTTCTTCCTTGTTGGGACCAGGTAAACTCTCTTTAAAAGACTTGATCATTATGTATAAAACAGTAAAAATTTTTTTATATCATATTATTTTATAATAATGTCAGTGAATTTATTTGGTTCAAAATATCCAAAAATGCAAAAGAAAAAAGACTCAAAAAAGACAATAATTATCAAAACATAATATATGAATATAGCCTTATTTTATTCATCTATTGTCATCAGAATTATCATTATTGCAATGTCCATTTATTTTTATAATCCTACATTATTACCTCTTTACATAGTTACTTATATTGGAATTATTACGTCTATTATCAACCACGGGATAAGTAGCAAAGCTGCAAAAAATCTTGATCGCACTATTATGTTATTTTCAGCTGCGATTTATATTTACTATGGTCTTAAAATACAAAATAAAAATATACAACTTATAACATTAAGTATTGTTGCATTGATGATGTTGTTATATCTTTCTAGTAAAATTATCAAAAACTTCATAAATAGTGATAATGATAATAATAATAATAATTTGGCAACAAACATTCACGCAATAGTACATTTACTATCATTGTTGCTTTTCGGGATAATAATTATTAACGAATATTTGAGCAAGAGATAATGAGAATAATATAAGAACAATAATAATATTGCTTCAAGATTTTTAATTTCTTTTTATAAATCATATATGGATAGTTTGAGCGAATCATCAAGTTCATCAAAACCAGGATTTTTCAAACATGTTTTCAATTTTGAAGATGAATCAAAATCAGAAATCCTGAATATCATTCAATATTCATTGATTGCAATTATCCCAATTGTGATTTTGAATAAAGCAATGCAGCGTTTTGTCCCAGAAGCAGATGACGAAAAGGGAAGTCTTGAACTTTTAGCAGAAATAATAATTCAAATTGTTGTTATGTTTTTGGGTATTTTATTAACCAATCGTATTATTACATTTATTCCTACTTATAGTGGATCTAAGTACCCTGAATTCAGTGTCACATACATTATTTTATCCGTATTAGTCATCACATTGAGTCTTCAAACAAAATTGGGAGAGAAGGTCAGTATTTTAGTAGATCGCCTAATGGAATTATGGGATGGTAAAAAGGACAACAAAAAGAAGAAAGGTTCATCTGGAAACGTAAAAGTGAGTCAACCAATTTCACAATCACAGCCTCCTTCCAACGCAGCTGCAATGACACAGTCTCTTTACACAGATAGTACTCCAATTAATCAGCTTCCACAAGATCAATCATCACAGCAACAAATGCCAGACTATAATGCAATGTACAGAAATGATGCGAACCCATTAGTAGGTGCGGCGACTCCCGGTGGAGAAGGATTCCAGAACGGAGGAGGTATGATAATGGCGGCAAACGAGGCCTTAGGTGGTTCTGCCTGGTCTAATTTTTAAATGAAATAAATAAGTCATTAAATAAAATTATCATTCAAAATAAATGATAATTTTTTATAAAACACCTAACCAAAAATATTTGAATCAACCTTTACTCAAAAAGAGTAGGTTGATTTACATACGGCGCTGGCTGCGACTGCGTTGGCGGCGCTGAGTGCGCTGACGGCGTTGTCCGCGTTGGCGGCGTTGAGTGCGTTGACGGCGTGCTTGACGACTTTGGTGACGAGATCTAGGGGCCATTATATAATAAACAAACAAAATAATATTTTAAAATAGTAAAGTCCGGATCCAAAGATTCTTCTAAATTTATAAAAAAAAGTATTAAAAATCTATTTATAAAATATTATATGGATGTGCAAAATTTACTAAAGGCCCTTGACAACGAAAATAACAATAAGTTCCTTAAATTAAATAATGCTAAAATAAAATCAATGAAATTTGAAATATTAAAAGAACTTCAACTTGCTAAAGAAGATCTAGTTACTATTATGAATAAGTTGAAGGAATATATATACATAGACGAAATGAACGACCTAAAAGTAGGAGGATTCATCAGGTGGATACCATTGAAAGATCCTGGCGAAATATATTTGACAAATGGTGCGATTTTAAGCGAGGTAAACGTGACTGATAAAGGGGTACTTTTGAACTGCAAGAATTTTGCGAAGAAACACTATCAAATAAAATTAGATGAGTGTTTGGTTTTCCAGAAGTTGAGTGATCAAGAGAAAGTATTGTTATATGCATTGGACACTCTCTCTTAGAGCATGAACCCACTCAATTCATTTTATAATGCGTTATTCACTTAATTTCTATGTTTCTTAGTTTTATTGTATCTACAGTCCTTGAATAATCCAGGAATAAACTTACCAATTTTAATGAGATCAATCTCTAGAGAAGATAACTTCTTTTTTTTAGTGTGAATATGATTACCTTTATGATAGTGCGACACACTTTTGAAACCTTTCCCATTGCGAATTAATACTTTTCTGACAGTTTTTTTACCATTATGATCGTGTTTTTGGTTAGAACTAAAATGGAATGGTTTGTGTTTTATTCCACGAGAATCATTTGCTGAGTATTGTTTTACATACCACTCATTAGTCATATCAATTTCATATGTGTGTTTTTTACCTTCAACTTTATAAGAATACTTGAACGTATAAGGTTTACTTGATTTATCAATAGTTAAAGCATTTATTATAATAGGATTTAAATCACCATTTTCATCATAATCTGTAATATCTACAAGAAGTAATTTGTTATCGTGTTCAAAGTAACTAACATTTATCTTATTTAATTTAATATAACCGAGGTCTAATAATAATTCATTGGTTTTATCTAGATATTCTTTATTATATGAACTTGCTGATATACTTGATAAAGACGTAGATTTACCATTAGAAGATTTTTTACTATGAGAAGTAAGACTCATATGTATTATATTAAGATTATTTTGTTAGGGTTATTTTCACTATCTTTATAAATGGGATCAACTATGAGTATCGGAAATTTGTTTATTGGTGGTTTAATGTCTGTTTTGCATTCAGCGATTTTGTTTATAACAATGTTTATCATATTGGCAACAGACAACTTATTTATCTTATATTCTCTCGGAATTATTGAACTCATCATATTATTTATAAATTTCTCTTTCGGCGACTGCCCAGTTTCACTTATTGAAGATCATCATACTGGGTCGTGTTTTGTAGATTTAGTAAATAATATGACGCCGATTAATTATAGGAAGGAACGAAAAATTCTCAGACCCGAAATTACACTGCAGTGGATTTTTATGCTGCTCGTATTAGTCTTATTCAAAATCCTAATTGTTTTTGTGAAGATTATTATGGGTAATGCTAAACTATCGGAAAATATTCAAATCATTGTTAAGTAATATTTGTATTTATATTTTGAATACAAATATTATATAGATTATGTTAAAAATAATTATTGATATTTTCAAATTAATTATTATAGTAGCAATTATTGTCTTGTTGTTATTATTTATTTATAAAACAGCAAAAATACATATAAGTTCTCAAAATATTGTAAAAGTTTCTGAAAAACTAAAGTATCCAAAACATATTGCATTTATTATGGATGGAAATGGACGTTGGGCCAAAAAACAGAATCAATCAAGGCTTTATGGACATATGAATGGTAGTAATAATTTAGAAGATATTTTTTATAATTGTTTTTCTAATGGTAGCCAATATTTGACGTTTTATGTATTTGCTGAGCAAAACTGGAAACGAACACCAGCTGAGATTAAAAACATATTTGATATTATTTACAATAAAATGAAGCTCTATATGAAGGAGCAAGTTAAGTACAGGATTATAGTACAAGGAAGACTGGATAGAGTTCCCAAAAAGTTACGAAATTTATTAACAAAAATAATGGAGCGCACGAAAAACTGTGAGAAAACTATTATTTTGTGTTTGGATTATTCAGGAAGGGCTGAAATAGTAAGTGCTTGTAAGAAAATTATACAGCAAGGTCTTGAACCCACCTTTGAGAATTTTCAAAAGTGTTTATATGTTACAGACATACCAGATCCAGATCTCATTATTCGGACAAGTGGAGAACAACGCATCAGTGATTTCTTATTATGGCAATTAAGTTATTCGGAATTCTATTTTACGGATGTTTACTGGCCGGACTTCGGATTAGAAGAACTAGAAAAGGCAATAAAAGAATATAACAAGAGGCAACGTCGGTTTGGTGTTGGTGCTTAAGAAACCCATTATCCTGATGCAACCCATTATGTCCCAGCAACCCATTTCTTATTAACAACTTTATTAACACTATCCAGTGCTCCTTCTACCCAGCCTTGATCATTAGAAACCACTTCGCCAACAACCACCATATTATGCATTGGATGTTGAGCAGCTTTCATAAATTCACGCCTATTCTTGTATTCATTTGTATTTAATGGTTGACAATAATGTGTTCCAATGGGCCAATAAAAATATTTAATGCTAATCAAATGAAGTTCTTCAGATTCTTTTTCATTCATACCTAGTGATCTAGCAATAAGAGAGCAATATATTTCCCGATTTTTAGAAGTATTTTCAAGTAAACCTTTGTCTTTAAAAAAATCAGCGTTTTTGTTGTCTGCATAAACAATCATATAAACCCCTTTATTTGAATTAATTGGTATGATTTTTTGAAGGGGTCCAGGAACAATAATATATCCAGGTACATATTTCCTCATTATAGCAGCAGATTGACTTGTAAACTTACCATAAACTCTTAAGAAATTATACCCGTGTATTTGCTTATAAATGGGGAACTGGGGCAATAATTCAACAATACTTTTAATAGTTGTAGCAATGATAACCTTATGAGATAAATAACTCTTACCATTTTCAAGTTTCAACAAGAAGACTCCACAATCAGGTTTTTTAATAGAAACCACTTTACTTGAAAAAACAATATTTTTCTCTCCAATCACTTGCGCCAAGTTATGTGTTAACTTGGACCAAGAAATTAAAAGGCTAGTTTCTTTACCATAGTTGTCATCAAAACCATACTTGAAAATTACATCATATGCATCCTCTTGTTCATAGTCGGTATAACCCACACAAGTTGTTAAATGGTTATAGTTTTTTGGACCTAAGAGTGGCAATACAAATTGTTTGAAAGTGGGATGAATTCCAGTTTGTTTTCTCTCTTTCAACTCTTTTTGTAACATTCCAATTACTGCTTTAACGTTACAAGAAGGTTGAATTGTATGTGCATAATACTTATCATCAGTAAACTCTGAATAAGGAGCCTTCAAATTGTGCAGTAAATCAATCAACAAGTGATCTTTATTTTTTCGTCCAATTCCAGCGCCTTTTACAACCGATGTACCATAAAACTCCGCATTTCCAGTGCGACCTCCAAACCATTTTTTCTTATAGGCTTCAAGTATTAAAATTTTTGTTTTTGGTACCATTTTTAAAATATTGTATGCACTATACAGTCCTGCAATGCCACCACCAACAATAATAATATCATATATTTCTTCGTGCCTTTGCATATTAAATTATGATATTATTTTAATCTATACTTTCTCGTTTTATTTGCATTTTTTGTTCCAATAGAAAGCGTTTCCTTCTTAATCTTTGTTAAAACAATTTTTCTTTGTTTTTTGCAAGTGAATTTTCCGCGATTCATTCCTTTGCGATTAATCACTGATCGCGTGCAAACCCCAATACTCTTTGGTTCATTTACAACTCCGACCTTCTTGATACAAGAACACAACTTTAACCCAATAATATCTTCGGCCTTTTTCTTTAGTATTCTACTGCTTTTGGGTATATCTAATTTATAATATTGCAATATTTTTTTATAATCATTATCATTTAAACTATAACTCATTTAGAAGGAAATATAAATTATACACATAAAATAATTATTGGATTTCAATATTTTGAAATAACAAAAATATTGTATGCAAAATAATATTTCTTTTTGTATTTTTTAAAATATATGATTATTTTAGATGACAACACAAGATAAGCAAGACAAAAAAATATCAAGAATAGTGGTGTTTGATATGGATGAGACCCTTGGTTATTTTGTAGAATTTGGTGTGTTTTGGGAATCCTTAAATGCATACATAAAATCAAAAACTCCTGATGGACAAATGCCTCAAAAATTAGAACAACAATATTTCAACCAAGTTTTGGACTTATATCCAGAGTTCATTCGTCCAAATATAATATCAATATTAAATTATTTAAAACACAAAAAGAGTGGAGGATTATGTAAAGGTGTAATGATTTACACAAACAATCAAGGACCTAAAGAATGGGCGCAATTTATTAAAGAATATTTTGAACAAAGGACTAGTCTCCATAACTTCAGACTTTTTGATCAAATTATTTGTGCATTTAAGGTAAATGGAAAACAAGTAGAAATAGGTAGAACAACCCACGATAAAACATATCACGACTTTATAAGATGTACAAAAATTCCGCTCAACACAAAGATATGTTTCCTAGATGATTTGTATCATCCTGAAATGAACAATCATAACGTCTATTATATCAAGTTAAAACCATATGTATATAACTTAACATACGACGTTATGATACAACGTTTTATTTCTAGTGAAGTCGGGAAATCTCTCATAAAAGATGGTGCTTATGACTATTTCAGCGATTTTATGAAAAATGTTATGAGTAATTTTGATTTCTTATATGTAACAAAAAATCAACAAGATTATGATATTGATAAAATCATTACCAAAAAAACAATGGTTCATTTACAAAAATTTTTCAGTAAAAAACATTTGCAACCGAATACAAAAAGTAATAGAAATAATAAGAACAAAAAGAAGAAAACCGCCAAACTTGGCTTTTATAAAGTCTAAAATCTATCTTTAAATTTTGAAAAACGACTTTTAAACTTATCAACATAGTTAACCACTACGTGGTTAATCGTGGTGGTTGCAAACAAAAATAATCCAGCACTAAACCCAATCTTTCTGTCCAAATCAGTAAATGTAATTTTTCTCAAAGGATTAAAACGAATAATCAAAAATAAACTAATATAAATTTGCACAATAGAATCCATATATTCTAAATATGCCGGTGCATTTGTAGAGACGCCGAATAAAATAAGACCATAAGATATATATGAAAAAATAATAAACGCATCAAATAATTTATTTTGTATTTTATAAAGACCCTTTAAAAACATAATAATGTATATATTATTCAGTCATTATTATTTTTCTATAAACTGCAAATTTATTACTCAATGCAAAATCTAAGTTTGTATTTGAGATTGTGGTTGCTCATTATATAACTCCAATGTTCGCGCACTTGCATCAGTAGCTTCAACAAAACGTGGCATCCAAAAATAGGGAACAACATTTGCCATATTTGGGTAATGTGATTCAAAAATTTTTCTATAATATTCTTGTTCTAATGTCTTGGGTTCATTATTTTTTAAACTAATATCCATATCAAAAAGTTCGTAAGTTTCAAGACAACAATTCTCACTAATATGTTCTTGAATAATCTCATACAATGATCGGGTTTGTTTACTCACTCCATCCGAAAATGCCTCCTTTCTCCTCCAAAGAATCTCATCAGGTAACAACGGGTACCCTTCTCTATTTAAAAAATTCTGTTCTGAAAATGACATCCTTAACAAATATTTTTCACATTTTTTTTGTCCAGGATGGAACCTATAACTTGGTTCAATGCTTAGATAAAACTGAACCCAACTACGATCTAGAAACGGAGTCCTTGGTTCAAGGCCGTGAGATGATATGCACTTGTCTGACCTCAGCAAATCAAATGCGTGAATATCTTTTAACAAACGTCTGCATTCGTAATCAAAGTCTATTGCACTGGGCGCCTTATGCATATACAAATAACCTCCACACAACTCATCTGACCCATCTCCATTGAAAATAACCTTTGCCTCACTATTCTGCGAAATGTACTTGCCTAACAAGTAGTTTCCAATACTGGCACGAACTGAAGTCGTATCATAACTTTCAATCGCCTGGATTACTTCAGGAATAACATCTAAGAAATCTTGTTCTGTCAACAAAATCTCGGTGTGATTTGTGCCGAGATAATCTGCAACAATCCGGGCATATTTCAGATCTTCTGATCCTTCTAGTCCAATGCTATATGTCTCCAATTTCTTTGTTGAAACAGTTTTATGTACTTCATTTACAAGTGCAGTGATGAGACTACTATCTAGACCACCTGATAAGAGACACGCAACAGGACGATCAGTGACAAGAACTCGCTTTCTGACAGCCTGTTGAAGATAATGTTGGATACCTTTAACAATATTTAGTTCTCCGCCAAGAAAATTATAAGGATTGCTATTGAATCCCACAGAATGATAGCACTTCTGATAGGTAAAATCCCATTTTGTATTGACCTTGAATTTTTGAGAATAATTTGTAAATGTTCCCGGTTCAAAATGTGCTACAGTAAACTTATTTGGAAACTTTTTGCAAAACCCAGCAAATACTTTAATTTCTGATGCAACTGCAACTACATTTGTCTTATTATTGCCGTTATTTTCTATTGGTTCCATTATGTATAAAGGTCTCACACCATATGGATCTCTAGCAATATATAATTGCGCATCTTCGTCGCATAATTTATTATCACATAAAACAAACGCAAAAACACCATCTAATAACTGTAAGGTATATTCCATACCAAATTTCCTATATAAATGAATAATGACTTCACAATCTGATTCTGTCTTTGGTTGAATGTCAAGCATTCTATAGAGTTCTTTGTAATTATAAATTTCACCATTACATATTAACTTAATATCGCCATCCACAAGCGGTTGATTGGATTCTGGGTTAAGACCATTAATTGCCAAACGATGAAATCCAAATTGAGTTTTGATACTAACGTGTTTTAGTTTAGAATATTCTGGACCGCGAGACTGCCCTTTATAAAATTGCTCTTCAACAAAAGAACTTGTGAAATCATTTTCATTGTTTAATAAAGCAAAAATACCACACATTTGATAGACTTATTATAATACTTGCAAAAACCTTTATATTGTTTTGATTATTCAAATAAGCAACAAGCCTATAAAATATTATATTGTTTAATATTAATGACAAGTACACCCAAAATAGCTGTTTACTCGGAACGAGAATCTTCTTCACAAATAACAAATGATATTAACAGAAAAATTTATGATAGAAATGTGCCATCAAAGTTCTTACAACCATATTTAAGCGTACGCCCAGTGATGACCAAGTATTCTTTGATGCCAGTTGTTGACCCCAGAGCACCCATTAATGTTCCACTTGATCAACAACCAGTATTTAATGTCCACAATGTTTTCAACCCAGGTAATACACAATCTCCTTGGTCTGGTTTCGCAAGCAACATCAATAACGAGTCTGTATTAAGAAATCAAGTATTTGCACTTCAAGAATGCAGTCAATCTGTATATGTACCTAGTAGTAACAGTGACTTATACAAATTCAGTTTTAAGCCTGATAAGAGCGCAAATTGTTATCAACCATTTCCAGGACTTTTTGCAAAAGAGCAATTCAATGAGTTTGATCCAAATGCTGAGGATGTTGCACACGGTCTTTTTATGAATCATACCCGTCAGCAATTGAAAGATGTCGTTTATGACGACTGTGGTTATGCTGTGAAGATTCCAGAAGAAACTAAAGAGAAGGTGAAACCTAAGGGTCAAAACCCACAACAACAGGGTCAAAACCCACAACAACAAAATCAAACAATGGCTCAAATAAATAACAAATTGAACAAATAACGTCCATAACGTAAAGGTTTAATATATTTCATTTTAATTCCATCAACATTATAATACTTCATTTTTTGCATTGGTTTATTATTTGAATCGTTTTATTGACGAGCCACTATATAATATAATTATACTAAATTATATTAAATTATAACATCAAAAATAAAACAATAAACTATAATATGACTGAAAAAAATCGTACAATAGAAGAGTTATCCTTAGAATATTTTTTGAATAAAGATGCATATGGTAAATATTTAGAAAAGAATAGCAGTGAGAAGCAGAGAGAATATAGGAAAGATAAGCGTTTTTATAGGAAACGAATAAGCGATCTAACAAAACAACTCTTATCATCTGAAGCCGAAAAAGATAGTCAAGAATCCCATAATCTAGAACAACTCAAAACTTATAATAAAGATCTACATATGGCATTTGATGTTTATTCAAGAGTCTGTATTGAGTATTTCAAAAATTTAGATAAGACCGATATTGTACAAGAAGATTATATTTACTTATTGAATTCAAATAGCGAAGTGAACAATAATTCAGCATTGAATGTGGATGCTATAAATAGTATAGAACAGGCAGATCAACTTTTAATGCGTTCTATTAAAATCACTGAACCAAACTCATTGGAAAAGTTGGTGAAACGAAAAAGCACACAAACTATTAAAAAAGAAGTCTTACCAGTAGAGAAAAACATTGATTTAAAAGACCCGAGTTTAAAGAAGAAAGGAATCAAAGAGAAAGAAAAAGACAAAAACAAAGAAAAGAACAAAGACAAAGACAAAGACAAAGGAAAAGAAAAGAACAAAGACAAGAACAAAGAAAAGAATAATCTATCTAATATTTATGACAAGGAAGGCAACAAAGACAAAAAAACAAAATAAAAGAGGAAACAAATATAATAGAAAAAACAAGAAAAGTCATAGTCATAAAAATAAGAAATCCCATAAAAAAACAAAAAAACAAATGGTTATTCCATCTGTAGATGCAAATTTAGAGTTCAATCGCCTACATAAAAAAGGTGAAATGATTAAACTTCAGTGCAGTCCAAAAATAAAAGAAAAAACCAAGGATTTCTCTTGTTATGAAGACGAAACATTATATAAATTAAGAGATCTTTGGAATGCCAGGCATCCTGATGCACCAATAAATACAAATGATACCAGGGAAATCTGGATATCCTTAAAACAAAATATGCAAGGAGTATGTAATAAGGAGTCGTGTTGGTTAAAACAAAAATTTGTCAATGGCAAATTGAACAAAGAACTCAAGGACTCCTTCGCTCCCGAGTCACCAAAAGAATGGAAGAAGAAACCCAACACGTGGCTTTCTAGTATGGAAATATTAGATGTTATGAAACAGTACGAAAAAACATATAAATGTTTTGAGTTTATTGGACCTTCCCCCATTGATTTTGATGTGAAAAAGATGTATGGAGAATGTGTTTGGGATGAACTATGTAACTTCAGCGTTGAAGATCAGATTAAAAACGGTAAAACTAAAATTGGAATCATATTTAATACAGATCCGCATAATAAAGGCGGAGAACATTGGATAAGTATGTTTATTAATATCAAGAAAGGACAGATTTTTTATTTTGATAGCGCTGGCGATGACATAAAACCTGAGGTGAAAGCATTAGTAGACCGAATCATTGATGAAGGCGCAAAAATGAACCCACCACTAAATTTCAAATTTGATAAGAATTTTCCAGTGGAACATCAATACGGCAATACAGAATGTGGCATTTATAGCATATATTTTATTGTTCATATGTTAGAAGACAAAATCACTGGGGAATATTTGAAAACTCATATATTAAATGATAAATATATGCAAAAATTCCGTAAAATATATTTCAATGAGAATTTGTAAAACAAACAAACAACCAAACAAACAACCAAACAAACAAATAGATATTATGAAGAATAAATTATATAAAAAATAAAAATTATATAATTTATGACAATTGAGGAATTTAAAAGCGATGAAAACATTGGTTTACTATGGGAAATTATTGTTGATGTAAACGAAAAATCAAAAAATGTAGACAATTTAAAGTTAGACTTTCTATTTAAAGTAGGGAAATTTATTGAAATTATGATATTTCAGAAAAACGAGAAAATGGACTGTCTCACTTTGAATAAGATTTTTATCACCAACTATGTTGGATCGTTAGAGGATCAAAATGTAAGCACAAACACAGGACCAAGTGCAATAAAACAAGTCCAAATACAACAACCTACAACAATTTACCCTAAAAAAAACAGTTCTGAACCTGAACTGATAACATTTGAAGAAATTCAAAATAGTAAACGCACCACTTTTGAAAAAGAACTCAAACTTAAACAGCGTGATTTTGAAAATTCAATGGCAAATATTGTACCCGAAGTTCCAAATTTCAAAGTTGGAGATCTAGATAAACCTATAAGTGAAATGGAAGAATTAATTGCACGTACATTAGCACAGCGTAATTATGAAATAGATCAGATACATAATCAGCATATGAATCCACAAGAAGCAGAAAAATGGTTACATCCCCAGGAAACTTCTGTCAAGGCAGAAAAATTGCCGATTAGAGCGGCGCCTCCTACCCCGAAACAAGCAGTTACAATAGAAGAAAATAAAATCGCAGACAAACACGTTACTTGGGGCGAAAATTTGACGTTTGATATTCAAGAGATTCAAAGTCAAGAACCCATTCAGTCATCCAATCAACTACCGAATATTTTTTCCAAGTTGAAGATGAAACCGCCCACACAATCATCAGAGGAACAAGACAAACAAGACAAACAATTGTCACAAGAAAGCAACTCAATAAAGATAAATAAATTACAAGATGATGTTATCAACATAAATAAGAAAATAGATAATATGATGACCATTCTAGAAAAACTTTCAGAGAGAATAAATAAAAAAATTGAATAAGTTTTAGAGATATAAAAGAATGATATAATATAATACAGTTACAACAAATGCAAATGATTTGGTTCATACTTTCTTTGTTAACTCTTGAACTTTGTTATCATACTTGTCAAGGATTTAATATTAATAATATTCAGAAAATATTAAAGCGTCAGAACGACCAAGAGGTCAAAATGGTCAAGACACAACAAGAAGTATATTATTATTATGAGGAGTGGTTTTGTGGTGAAGTGGATTGGGAATTTTCAGGAGAGAATTATATGAATTCTTACAAAGTTGTCGTTCCAGAAAAGAGATATTTAACAGAAACAGAAACAGCCGCCGAAAAATATACCAAAGAATGTAAAAAGCCTGATGCAATCAAAAATGGGATTGTCAAAGTATTATATAATGACTTTGTTAACAAAGAAACTTTTGTGTATCAAATACAAAATACAGACCTTACTCATTATCTTAGTGAATCTTCTTTATCAGAAGCAATGTCATTGACTTTAATTGGATTCATCAGTTATCTTTATAAAAACAACGTCAAAAACGAAATGAGTATTATCAGAAAACAAAAAATGGGACTTCCACACAAATCAATTACGTTACAAGAAATAGATGATTATTTGAAGTTTAAGAAATTGGTGAAAACAGTTATGGTAACATTTCTCTTTATATTTACAAAAAACATCAAGAACGCTGAATAGCAATTAGATTTATTATTTTGAAAAATAAATCTAAAAATTAGTTTAATTAATTTTTGAATGATCTCTATCTTATATAACGTTATATTTTTTTGTAAACCGGTCTACCTTCTTTATTAATTTCAAGAGTGCCTAGTTGTGTAGGTTCAACACTTGGGTCGGCACGTGCACGTTGATAACTATCATAATCATAAATGTAGTAAAAGTTTTCTCTTATTTTTCGTGAAATGTAGATCTTCTTTTTCATCTCTACTTCTACACCAGTCCATTCAATCAATTGTTTATTCATAACCTGACTACTATCCTTCTCCTCTTTTTTGAGCGAAGGTACATATGAAAAGTCTCCAGTTTTTGCATCAGGAAATGCCAAGCAATGTAGTTGCTCTTTTGCCCCAAGACGTGAATAAATAGCACAGTCAATAGATGATTCTTTGATTGCAGTTATCAATTTCTCGGAAACTTCTTCCTTGATATTAGAGATTTCATAAAGTGCTTCATCACTTGTAAATGGGATCTCTTCCATCCTAGAACTACCTGGAGCAATTTGATACTTCTTTTTGCTTTTATCTTTGAGTTTCAATTCTATTGCACCATCACTTGACATTTGTTGAGCAGAAAAGGTCATCAAATACAAGAACACTTCCACTGTTTGGAGTGCCTGAGGAAGAGCTTTGTGACTGCAAATACGACGCGCACGTCCTACCACCTGATCAATACGAGCTGGATTCCAATAAGGCTCCATAATATGTACATAACGTGTATTGCGAAGATTAATGCCTTCCGAACCAGATGCAGTAATCATAAATACCTTGATGATCTCACCCATATTATTATTATTAGAAATGCGCTTGAGTTCTTCTGTAAGTTTGCTACCTTCTGGCCAGTCTCCATTATAAATATTACGAACCATCTCCTTTTCTTCGGCCGACTCGGTACCTGTGTAAAGAGCATATGTGGGTTTACCACGATTCTCAGGACTAATATCTAGCTCCCAATCACCATTTGCATCTTTCCTTATTTTGAATCGCGTGAATCCATTATAATCCAAGACAAGTGTGAAAATACCAATACCTTCTAAGGTTCTGAACTGACTGTAAACCAAATGATTACCTAAATGGTCAGGGTCTTCAATATTCTCCAAAATATGCAAATACTTTGGACTGTATTTTTCCAACGCCGATTTACTCAAATATTTGGCCGCGTTTTTCTTGAGGCAGTCAAATGCCGCTTCTATACGAGCTGGGTAATCTTGGTCACCAACCTGATTTAAGGCTGCATCACCATCTTCTTCAAAATCTTCTTCTTCTGTCAAATCGCGACTTTCCTTGCCTTTAGGCGGTTTTCCAAAAATTTTTTCAAAAGATTCAACGAGCTCTTTAAAACGTTGTTCACCAAGTTTGCTTTGTTCTTGTTCATAAAATTGGTCTACTGTGAGCTCTGGAACTACTTCAGCTGCAGATTCTCCGGGACAAACAAAAGGTTCAGATTCTTGTCCAGGCCTCAATGGAACAGGTCGCCCTGGAGGTCTTGGCATTACAAAATTACAATAAAGACGAGAGAAAATACGATAAGTGGAGCTGGGTTCTTTGTATATTCCATTTTCATCTATTTTTACCGACTTCTTCTTTTTTTGATCTTCTTGTTCTCTCTCTGCTTCTCTCGCCAACTCATAAACAACAAACTGATAATCACTCATAGGGACCTTAATTACTTTGAAATCAGTAATTTTCTCATATCTAGGTAAAAGCTCTTCTTGGGCCGATTTGAAATAAGAAGTGAGACCCAAAATACGACGTTTAAAGAGTTCACTATTTTTGATTCCACCTTTCTCAGAATCCACAAACAAAGACAAAAATTCATCCAACTTATCTGGTAGAGCCTTGAAATTATGTACTTGCATTTCTCCGAATATAACTTCAATTCCTGCATCTCTCAAAATATGAATGATTTTTCTTTCAAAATCGGCATCAGATTCTTGACCACGTTCATAAAAGACATTTTTACCTGTTTGGCGATCTTTCCTCTTTTTCTGATCGCTTGTAACGCCGTGATAGCTGCCATCTTCTTTCACTTTATTTTCAAAACCGAATGGGTTACGTGTGATCATCAACTTTTTATTGGACGCACTATATTCAATATAGTCGTGGAGTTTTTCACTGGCAAATATGCGTTCTATTTCAGCTTGGTTGATTTTTTGGCTTGTTTTAATGTTTAATGGGATTTCCCACGTCTTGATATAGCCTCTTAATATATTAAACATAATTCCGAGTTCATTTGGATAGTTAATAACAGGAGTTCCGGATAACAAGACAATCTTGGCGTTATTTGCTCTTAGAAGCATTTCATACATAATCAAAGAGAGAAATACACTGACTCTCTCTTTCCTTCCGGTTCTGTCACTTGGAATTTCTTTTTCCTTTGACAATTTATTCACAATGCGACTCACAAAGTTGTGTGCCTCATCAATGACGACCACTGTATCATCAAAAATATTGGTCTCAAAATTATTGGACATTGTTGCAAATTTATCACGACGTAACCCATTATAATTGATGAACTGGTACTTTGCGGAAATCATCTCTTCAAGTTGTTCATTCAAACTTCTCTTTTGCTCACTAGAGAGACCTTCATAATTGGCTTCGGTCTCTTTGGCATTCACAAGCCACGCTCCCCTCTTCTTTTTAATAAATTCCACTGTTAAATTGAGGACACTTGATAAGGTTTCCAATGTTTCTGGATATTCTGATATAGAGATCCATTCCCAATATTGATTCTTCCTGTAAAGAGGATCGCCGCCTTTTTTGAGCTCTTCTATATAATTTCGGCGAAGAGAGGCCGGTAACATAATTATGACCTTTTTAGCACTCTTCATTCCCTCAGCAATTGCAATAGATGAAAGCGTCTTACCCGCACCTAAACCAAAATATAAAAGGAGACCACGATAAGGTGTATACAAATTCAAGTAGTCTCGTACAATTTTTTGGTGAGTTAATAATGTTACATCTTCGCTTAAATTACCAAGAGTTTCACAAGTGACAGGTTCACTTTCATCTAAGACCTCATTGCGATAAGGCTCCATCAAAGAATTAATAAAACTGATAAACATCTCACGATTATTCATATAATAACTGCTAACCTTGTAGTTCACTTGGGGGCTCTTTGCAGGTAGACGTTCTATAACAGATTCTCCATTAATTTCTACCCATTCTTCAGGACTCAATTCAGCCACTCCTTTCTTGGGTTTTGGAGTGCGGCGTTTTTTGGTAGATGGTTCTGCTTCTGCTTCTGCTTCTGCTTTTTCAAGTTGGGGTTGGTCCAAATCAACTGCCTCAATATCCGGTCTGAGTTCGCCTTCCAACTCTTCCACCAATTTCAAGGTCGGTTTTGATTTAAGCTTTTTAGCTTTGGGTTTTATAATGATTGTTTCTTCGGCTTCGGCTTCGGCCTCTGCAATAGGTTCCTTTGGTGCCTCTCTTACTTTGATTAATTTATTTTGTAAAAGGCGCTTATTCAATTCAGCAATATCAAAGTCAGCGTTTTTCTCACGTGAATCAGCAATTTCCACATTTTGGATCGCAACTTCTTCTTTTGCTTTTTCTGCAACAGGCACATTTATTACCCTTACCTCCTTTATCATTTGTTCCGAAATATCTGGTTTAGGACGCATCTTTGATAATAAAGATTCTAAAGGTTTGTTACTCA
>Ga0209084_1000300_pt1 | contig 47400 bp, 64 predicted proteins | sample C_130820_MF_Meta_FD_187309 | JGI IMG/M metagenome (GOLD analysis project Ga0209084, IMG submission 187309) | Freshwater microbial communities from Lake Croche, Canada to study carbon cycling - C_130820_MF_MetaG (SPAdes) (version 2) | ecosystem: Environmental > Aquatic > Freshwater > Lake...
CGATCATGTCTTCCATTTCTTTGGCGCCTTTGTTGATGCGGTCGTGCAGCGAGTCGTAGGAGTCCTGCATGGTGGTCAGCTCGCGGTTGGCCACCACGGGCGCCTTCATGCCCGCCGACGTGGCCGCGTCAGCAATGGCCTTGCGCATCTCTTGCACCGATGGCGTGGTCGAGCCGCCCTTGGCCATGCTCTTCATCGGCAGCGCCGGCGGGCGCGGCATAGCCATCGGGTTGGGCCTCATGGCCTGCATGGCTTGGCCTTGGGGCGTCATGGCTAGGATGTTGCTCTGCGGGCCTCTAGGTGGTGCTGGTGGCGCTCCGGGCATGCCGGGAGGCATGGCGCCCATGGGCGGTGCTCCGGGCGGCGTAGCGCCCATGGGCGGTGCTCCGGGCAATCCGCCGGGTTGCTGCGGGGGTTGGCCCGGAAGCATCTGCTTGCCCGGCATCTGCGGCTGGAAGTCAACGCCACCAATGGGCAGGCTGATCTTGTCTATGCCGGGGCTCATGAACTCCTTGACGGCCATGTTGGGCGCCTCTTCAGCACCAATTTCCTTGATGTCAATGGCGCCGCCATCTGCCTTGTGCAGCACGAGGTGGGCGCGCATCTCGTCCATCGTGGGCGCAGCGCTGCCGCCTTTGGACATAGTGTGAGTGCGTTTAGCAGCGCGCTTGGGATACTCAAACTCCAATTTCTCTTCTGGGTCGTGGCGGTGCGCCAGTTGGAACTGGGCGGCAAAGCTCTGCTCAGGATGCCCCATGTACTCGTCAAACTGGCTTGCGCGGTGGGCTGCGTGCAACACGCCCTTACCGCTGCCATGCACTGCGCCGCCTTCAGCCATGAACTTAATCGGCTGGGGTGGCGCGTACTCTTTGCCAGCGCTGACTTCTTGCGCGTGCGGCGGGTCGATCTCATACTCACCGTTATTGTTTTGCGCGTGCTTGATGTGGCCCTCGTTCACGTGGTGGGTGAACGCTGACTGGTGCTGGACCGTGCTGGTCGAGGTAGTGGGCGTGGTCATCAGCAAGTGGCCGACGGTTTTGCCGTTTTTGGATTTGAACCGGTCTTTGGGCAGAAAGTCCTCATCCTTGAACCGCGAGTCGGTCGGGATCATGTGCGGCGTGCCGTCTTCGTTTTTTCCAACTTGCACCAAGCGTGGGTGCAGGATGTGCTGCTTCTGGTAGTCGTAGCGCTTGTCGTTAAGCGTGGTGTGTCCGAAGTGCGCCTTGTCGGGTGTTGTCGGCTTACCGTTGGGCCCAAAATGCCCCGCCGGGCCCTCAGCCTTTTCTTGCTCGTTCAACTCATCTACCGGCCTGCCGGTGGACCAATACTTGGCATGGGTGATGGCCTTCTCCATCTTATTGGCCATGGGCGAGTCGCGCTTGACATCGGTCACCATGTAAGAGCCTTTAGGCGGCGTCTTGTGTCCATCGTCATTGACAGTGTCTTCGCCCTTGCCGTTTACCGCAAGAATGGTGGATCGCACGCGCTGCTTGTCACGGGCGATGTTCTCAGCTATTGAGCTGCTGTGCTTGGTCTTTGGCCCCACGTTGGAGTACGTGACGTAGTAGCCGTTCTCAGGGTCGTGCAGCTCGTTGGTCTTGCCGTATGAGTTCGCGGTGATGGGCGGCTTGTTCTCGGCAGCGCGCTGCTTGTTCAAACCGCGAATGACATGGCGCGATGACACGTCGGTCTCGTCCACCACGTTGGGGCGAAACAGCAGACGGGTGTTTCTCTTGTCGGCCTTGTCGGCAGCTTCGCGCATAGAGCCGGTGTGGGCGATGATCCAGTCTTTGGTCATGGCCGGGTCGTGCTTGGCCTGCGCGTGGCAGGCCCGACGCACTGCGGCGTTGACGTACTGGCTCTCGGCGTTGGGCGCAAAGCATGTGCCCTTGCTGGTGTCGACCACACCGTTCTTGTCCGTGCCGCCACCGCAGCCTGTGGTCTGCCCGGCGCAGGTGTTAAGCACGTGGCGCTCGGTTTTATCGGCGTGGCCCGACGTGTACAAGGCGTGGCCAGCGATGCCCTTGGACGCAAAGCCTTCGTAGGTGCGCCCCTGTGCGTCGTGCTCGTGGCGCACGGTGTCCAACTTCTCGCTCTTGTCCAGCGTGTTGGCCGTCTTGCCAATGTGCTTGGCCATGCGCAGCCGGTTGAGCGCGTCTTGCTCGGCGCTTACCTGTTCGTCCAATGGCTTGGCAAAGTGCTCTTCCAGCGTTTTCTTGTGGGTCGAGCCCATTTGCCCAAGGGTCATGGGCGGACGGTTTTCAGAGCCGTAGACAGCCGCGCGGGCCTCGTTGATCTTGTCCATGCCCTCGGCATGTTGGGTGCCGTGCAACATGTGCCGGGGGACTACGATGCCCCGGACGCCGCCGGGTCCTTTGGCGTCGATCTTTATCCGCTTTGGGTTCGACGCATCGGGCTGTCCGCCTTTGGCCAGCGCCTGTTTCATCTGGGCTATCGTTGGTTGCACATCGCCTCCTATGGGGAATTGGCGCGGATTTTACAGCGCATACGGATTCTCCCTCTTGCGCTGCCCGGCGTCAACATAGTCGTCCTCGTCCACCCATTCCTTGGGGAAGTCGATCGTGAGCCAGCCCGCGTCACGCAGGTAGCGCAGGGCTTGGCTCATGGCGTCCACGAAGTCGTCGTGCGCCGTGCCCTCGGGGAAGCTGCATATCTGGCTGATCATGCCCTCGGCCCAGTCGCGCACAAAACCCTTCCTGTTGCTGGACTCCGGTATCCAGACGCGCCCGGCCTTGATCACGTTGGCCACGATGGACAGCCGCTGGACCTTGTCGGCCCGGCCCGGGTTGTAGGGGATCACGGGCACGCCTGCCCTGCGCAGGTCTTGTATAAGACTGATGCCCGCGCTCTTGTCCTCGACCAGCAGCAGGTCCACGCGCTTCTTGTTCTTGCCCTCGCCGTACACGACCTCGTACTCGTCAAGCACCTTGGGGCGCAGGTCCGGGTACTGCATGTGCTCCTGCCAGCAGTCGATCACCAGCGCGCACATGCCGCCGTCCTCGGGCTTGAAGATGCCCAGCGTGATGTGCGCCGTCGGGTCGTTCACGGTCTTCTCGCTGGTGGCGCAGTCCAGCGATTGCAGGATGAACTCGAACTTGGGCAGGGGCTTGCCCGATGGCCACAGCTTGAACCAGTCCCTGCGCACGATGCCGCCCTCTTCCGGGTCGATGATCTCGGCGTAAATCTCTTGGCGCCCGAGCTTGGTGCCCTCGTACTGCATGATCTGCTTTTGGAACGATGGCGCGAGGTTCTTGATGTTGCTGTACGTGCTGGCCCGCGTGACGGCCACGTCGTCACCATCGCGGGCGATCAGGTCCATGACCACGTCCTTGGGCTTGGGCGTGGTGGACGCGATGAGCTTGGTGTGCTGCCCGAGGCGGATGCCGAACTGGATCATGTCCCAGCTCTCTTGCAGGTACTCCCACGCGGCCAGCTCGTCGAGCCATCCGCCGTGGAACTGCGGGCCCCTGAAGCGCTCGGGCTCGGACGCCGGGATGCCCTTGATCAACGAGCCGTTGACCAGCGTCAGCTCGTGCAGGCTGCTGTTGTACTTCTCCACCAGCTTTGGGGGGATGACCGAGAGCAGCCCGGAGTCGCCCTCGTAGCACGTGCCGCGCAAGTCTGCTGATGTGGGGGCTGACACCAGCCAGCGCGTGCGGGGGTGCTCCCACGCCCACCACCCTAGGTTCTCGGCGGCTGCACGGGTCTTGCCGGCCCCGCGGCCAGCGCACATGAGCCAAATGCTCCACCAGTCGCCCACGGGCTCTAGCTGGTGCTTGTGCGCCGCTATGAGCCAGCGTGCGCGCCACTCAAAGGCCAGCCGGTCGCGCTCGGGCAGCTTTGCGTACTGCTCGCGCACCTGCGGGCTCTGGAGCAGCTCGGCTAGGTCACTCACTGGCTTGGCGCTTGAGTGCGAGGTTCTTGAGCATCTCGCCGAAGATATCGAAGCTGGCCTCGATCACCACGGGTGCTTGGTCGTCGCCTGCAAGGATCGTCTTGTCGCCGTACTTGCGCGGGTTCCACTTGGCCAAGAGTTTTAGGCGCGTCTCGATCTGCATCTTGCGCCAAGCGATGGAGCCGGGATCGTAGCGCTTGTTGCCCGCCTCGTCGAAAACTGCCAGTGGCTCGGTGTCCGAAAGCGCTGCGCATTCCTCAGCAATTACATCGTGCCCTTTATCCCGGGCGTGCGCGATGCGTTGGGCAAAGTCTTTGTCTTCCGCCTCCCAATCGTACATGACCGAGAAGTTTGGCATCCCGTCCTGCCGACAGAATTCGCGCAGCGTTTTCCCGTTGGAAATCCACTGCACCAGCTCGTCTTTGATCTGTTCCTTGTTTGGGTATAGGGAGGTGCCCGGAGGTCTCCCCATCTTCTTACCAGTTGCCATTTGTGCCCCTTAGCGCATCTCTCAGCGCGTGTGGGGCGAAGTTTAGCCGATTGGCTAGAAAGATTCCAGCCCGTTGTCAAACGCCCACTTGTTGGGGTCGATGGGCTCTTGCGCCTCGATGGCCGCGTCTGGCTCGTCGTTGGGCTTGTACTCTGCTTGGGCCTTGGCCACTAAGCGCTGGATGTCCAGCGCGACCAGTTGGTCAAATTCTTGCTGTGTCATGGTGTCTCTTCCTCTTCTGGGTACTCGTCGGGGTCCGCACGGTCTGCCTCGGTTTCGATGGCCGTGTGCGCCGCTTCCCAATCGCGCTGTATCTGTCGGAGGCGCTCCTCCTCGGCGTGCTGCTCTGCCGGAATGGCTTTGTACCGCGCCACTTGCTTTAACAATTCTTCATCAAACATATTCATGGTGTTCTCCTGCGTTACAGCGGGGAGCCCATTTCCGAGCCGTTTATAACCCGGTTGAGGCGGTCCCATTGGGCTAGGTCTTCTGGCCACTGCATGGCGCGCTGCATGGCGTCAAACTCCTTGTCGGTCAGCTCGATGACTGCGCGCTGCTTGCCGTCTGGCCCGTAGGCCACTATCTCGTTCACGAGTGTTGAGTCCATGGTGCTCCCCTTATGCGCGGGCGTTGAGGAAAGAGTACAGCTCGGTGTGGTGGATCGTCACGCGGTTGTGACCGCCGTCCACGGGCACCAGCACGGTGATGTAGCCGCCGTACATGTTGGAGGGTGATGCGCGGTAGCCCGCTTTGTGCAGGCGGCTGACAGCGATTTCGAGAAGGGTCTTGGTCATGGTGATCTCCGGGTATGTGTGTTGAAGAGCCTCTACTGTAACATAAAGTTACAGTTTGTATCACGCCCACAGAAAAACATTTCTATCAGTGCGGCTTGCCCGATAGCCTTTGCCTAATGTCCGTGGCCAACGTCTCCAGCACTCCGCGCACTGCGATGGCCTGCTCCTCGGCTGCGCGCTCCACGAGCCGTGCGCACTCCTCGCGCTCGATGGCGATGGCTTGCCTTGTAGTCTGGATGGCGATGGCCATGATCTCAGCCTTGGCGTGCGCCAGCTCCCGGTCGAACTCCTTTTGGGTGAACATCGGCATGACGTTGGCGTGGCCAAGTAGCTGCCGGGCGAGGGGACTCAGTTCTTTCTCTTCCATGATCTACTCCTGTGATTGGCCCATGACACGGGCCTCCATGATTTTGTTGGCCTTGCGCAGGCCTGCGTTCTCGGCCTTGAGCCTCTCGACCGTGGTGGTCAGGTAGGCAAGGCGGCTCTCGGCTTGCCGAATCCAGTCGGCCACCTCGGTGGGCATACGGTACTCCGCGACGGCTGCGGGCTCGTTTTGGGCTGTTTTAGGGGTCTTGGTGGCCATGTTTACATCCAGTAGGCGATGGTTACGCCCAGCAGGGCGAACGCGAGTGTAAGGGCCAGCATGCCGAGGGCATAGGCCCACGGCGCCATGGGCTTGTGGACGGGGTAGTGCTCGCGGTATCTCACGGCAGCGTCTTCATGGTGTCCTGACCGATGTGCAGGCTGATGTGCTTGGTCATCGGCCCAAAGAGCTGGTCCACCGCCTCGGGCTCGCCCAGACGATTGAGCTTGTAGTAGGCGTGCACGTACTCGCTGGTGCTCATGCTCTCCCCGGTCCGGGGAAAGTAGCGCTTCTCTGGCGTGAGCTTGATGCGCTTGGGTTTGCCGGTGATCTTGAGCAACTGCGACACAAAGTCGGTGCGTTGCTCGCGCACGGTGTAGCGGGCTTTGCCTAGGGTGATCGTTTGCATAGTCTTCTCCGGTTGTGGCCCCCGAGGGGGCCGTTGGGGTTACAGGTAGGCGTGCTCGTGGGCCGCGATGAACTGGTCGGTGGCCTTGTCCAGCTTGAGCGCGGCCATGGTATCGGCAAGGGTCCACAGCGCCTTGTTGAGCTTGACGTTCTCGGAGACGCCGCCCACGGCGCGGGTGGTGGTGCGCCGGCCAGTGGAGCTGCGTCCGGGCACGCCGCCCTTCATCATGTTCTCTTGGACCCGGTTGTAGACGGTCCACAGGTCGTCCTTCTGGTCCTGCCAGCGGCTGGCCTGCAACAAACGGCTGGCCAGCACCGGCTGGTCGTTGCCCCAGCGCACTTGCAGCGCCGAGGTGGCAAAAGCGATCTGTTCTTCGCGGTCCAGCGTGATGGCCTTGTAGTCGCCGATGCGGCTGCCGATCTGCTTGGCGTCTTCGAGCACACGGGTGGCGCCCTCGATCACGTCGCCCACCACGTTGCCGGTGTGGCGAACGCGGATGTTGTTGAACATGTCGCCGGCAATCAGGCCGTTGGAGCACACGAAGCGGAACACGCCCGACATGATCTGGTAGCTGGAGCTGCCGTCGTGGCTGTTCAGGAGGATGATCTCGGGGACTTCGTCTGCCACGATGGAGCTAACGTGACGCATGCGCACCATGTGCTTGGTGTGCTCGCGCTTACCGGCGTCGCGCACCTTGGTCTGGCGAATCTCGTAGGGCTGAAAACCCTCAGCCCGCAGGCCGTCGATCACTTGGATCGTGGGGATGAAGCTGTAGCGCTCGCCACGGCTCTCGTGAGCCTCGCTGGCCATCACGCTGGGGGCGTGGTAGGCGATCTGCTCGTTGGACAGGGCAGACTGGCTACGGAAGCTGGACTGCTTGGAAGAGGATGCGAAACGGATCATGATGTACTCCTAGGGGTTTGGTTTAACGGGATGTAACGCGAACTGACACGCAGACAGTGTTCTTGGTGTAGGCATCGTAGACCTCGGCACCGTTCTGCTCAACGAAGAACTCCTTGTCAAAGACCTTGCGGTCCATGTCCACCAGCGTGGCCTTGAACAGCGAGCCCTCTTGCGACTCACCGCTTTTCTTGATCGCCTCTTTGATCGCGTCGGCCTGATCGGTCAGGTCCTTGATCTGTGCGAGCAGTACGCCCAGACGGTCCACCGAGCCTTCGTTCAATTCCACCACCAGTTTTGCTTTAGCCATTTTGATACTCCAATGTGTTTGTGTTGAGAAGTACCGCAGTTTTTGCTGCGATGGCTGAAGTGTACACGGCTTTTTGTTGTTACAACATCTTTTTTGTAAAATAATTCTATTGTTTTCTTTCCACCAATAGTTTTTGCAAATAATTACCAACTGCAACGCAACAACCTCTGCAACATGCAACACTACCTAAAGGTAAGTGTTGCAAGTGTTGCACTTGCAACGTGCAACAAGATGCAACTGTTGCACAACTGTTGCAACTGTTGCAAGCACTTTTTTACGTACTCGCATTGTTTTGCGGCTTCGAGCCACCAAATATAGTCACGTGGCCATGGGCGTTCTGGGCCAAAAACCCGCCCTCGATAAGCGATTTCAAACTGCGACGGGCCATCTGGGGACGTGTATCGCGCTTGCCGGCATCACCCACGGGCATCTTGCTCACCGCCGCCGTGATCAATTCGTTCTCGGTTACGGGGCTCGCCCCGCTAAAGTCGATAAGGTCCTTGGCCGTCTGGAACACCAGCGCGTTGGTGTCGCCCTTGGGCCCCTTGGACGCCGCCACGGACTGTCTGCTGCCGTCGGTGAAGGACACCACGCAGGTCGTCTCGTCGTCGCCGTCCTCGTCCTGCCCCACCACGATGGTCTCTAGCCTAAAACCAAACTCTTCTCCATCGGCCCCGCCCTTCATCTTGGTGACGATGGCCACCCGCTCCTCGTCCGAGCGTATGACCTCAAACTCAAAGTCAGCCGCCGCCCTGAGCCCTGACCAGCCCCGAGCCCCTCTGGACTCGTCTTTGCCGCTGTGGTGGACCAGCCCGACCATGGCGCCCGTGACGCGGGTGATCTCCTTGCAGTGCCCCAGCACCTTGCCCATGTCCTCGCCGCTGTTCTCATTGCCGCCGGGCATGACTTGGGCCAGCGTGTCGATGGCCACCATGTCAAACTGGCCCTTGAGCATGATCTGCTTGACCAAGGCCTTGGTGTCGTCAATGTCCAGCAGGTTGGGCGCGTTGCTCACGAAGTGCATCTCAAAGTCGTTGGGGTCTATGCCGTGGTGCGCGCAGTACCCGGCCACGCGCTTGCGCATGTCCTCTTGGCCCTCAGCGGCCACCCAGCAGATGCGCGCCTTGCGGGTCTTGTGGCCACGCCACTCGATGCCCCGGGCCACCGCGGCCAACATCTCAAAAACAAAGAACGACTTGCCCGAGCCGGAAGCCCCGTAGAACACGCCTAGGTTCGCGTTGGGCAGCACGCCCTTGATGATCCACGAGGCCTTGCGGCGCACCACGAACTCGGAGGCCGTCTCCAGCTTGAACCGGCTTTCCTTGATGGCCTTGGCCTCGTTGGACTTTTTTAGCTGCTCGGCGACCTCCGGGTCGCTGGTGAGGTCGTCAAAGTCTGAGAGGATGCTGTCACGGGTGATCGCCTTGGGCTTGGCCTTTTGGCAGTGCTCGACCCACAGGTAGGCCAGAGCCCGCTCGGGGTCCTGCCTGCGGTGGGACAGCGCTATGTCCATCACCGGCTGGCTGGCCGCGAAGATGGACAGCACCGTGGCGTCGTTGTACCCAGCGCTGTAGAGCTGGACCCCAGCCGCATGCAACGCCCCGGAGCGGTCGCCAACGTCCTCGCTCGGCCCATGCAGCAGCAGCTCCTTGGTGGCCTCTGGCAGCTCCATGTCCTGCACATCGGGCAGGGCCAGCTCGTGTATGAGGTCGGGCATGGCAATGTTGATCACGGGAGCGGCCTTGCGGGTCTTGCCATGCTGCTCGAACAAACCGGCAAGCACCTCGGCCTTGGCCGGGACCATGGGCCGGGGCTTGGCGGTGTGGCCCGTGATCGTGAGGAAACGGGCCGTGTGGCCACCGTAGACCTCGATGCCCACGTCGTGGTTGTTCCAGTCCATGTCGGCGCCGCCGTGGGCCAGTATGCGCAGGCCCGTGCCGCTGGGACTGATCTCGGTGTAGCTGCCCATGGACTCGACGATCTCGCGTGCCCACGGGTCAATCTGGCCGTCCTTTCGGCAGTTGTCAAGGTCGATGCCCACCACGTCCGAGATGTCGGTGAGCACCAGCCCCAGCCCGTGGTAGCGCGTGGGGTTCAGGCGCAGCGTGGCCGCGGCGCTCTCGTAGTCGCCCCAGTCGGTCACGTTCTTGGTGGAGAGCCCCCGGTGCATGGCGCTGTAGGGCACCTTGTCGTACTTCTGGCGGCTCTCGTTCCAGATGGCCTTCCAGACCGCCCAGCGGCGCAAGGCCTTCAGCTCCGCGGGTATGTTGGAGCCGTTGAAGACCTGTCCGATCGGTGGCAGGTCTGGCGTTGTGTTTGTCATTGTTCATCCATGTGCTATCCAATGAAGGAACGACGGCGGGCGTGGATAAGGCGCTTTCAGTGTGGGGAGCTACCCCACCCCTAGCCGGGTTCGAGAGGCAGTCTATCAGATGTCGTTGGGCGCCAGCAGCTCGGCCAGTGCCGGGTTGATCAGACGCTCACGGGGGATGCCACTGGCCTGCTCCACCGCCCTGATCCACTTGGTGGGCACGTAGCCCTTCTTGAGCATGGTGGAGACGTTCTGTTGGGTGCAGCCTAGGACGTCGGCCATCTTGGCTTGCGAACCAACGGCGTGGATGGCTTCTTCTATTCCGGTCATTGTGTGCTCTCGATCATCTTGAGGGTTGAGTTGTCGTAGTCACGCACGGCGTGGCTGTAGGGTATGGTGAGCCGGGGTCGGTCCATGAACACGCGCCTATGCAGCGTATCCCGGTTATGGAACAGCTTGGGGCGTGTCTCTTGAAGCTCGGCTATGTAGGCCTCAAGGCGCACGTTGGCCTTGGTGTAGTCCGGCTTGGGGTCGCCCGTTTTCCATGCTAGGTCACGCAGGCGTATCTTTTGGTAGCTGTCAAACATGGTTATCTTCCTTAGTCGGTTTGGGTTGGTTGGGCGGTACGGGCACGGCGATGTACACCGGGCGCCAAGCGACGCTCTTGTAGCCCTTGGTCTTGGCGGTGTGCTCCCAGCGGTCCACGTACACGTCGGGCATGTTGGGCAGCGCTAGGCGCACGGTGTCACGTCGCAGCCCGGTCATGTAGCAGATGGCCACCACGGTGAGCCCGTCGGGCATCTTCCTGAGCGCCTCACGGATGTCGGCGTGGGTTGACTTACGCATTGCGTTCCTTGAGTTTGGCTTCTATGGCTTGGGCAAAGTCTTTCACCCGCATTTCACCCGGCGCGTACTTGATGATTCCTTCCCATATTTGCATGGCTTCCGCATCCGTCAGGTTTATCCACGGGCGCTTATAGACTTGGATGTCGTCGTCATCATCATCTTTGCGCTTGGTGTGATGCACAAGGTACATCCCTTCCTCGTCCAGCGCCGCTGCCTTTTTGCTTTTGAATCCTGTCATGTTGTTCCCCTTGCTTTGTATAGCGGGATGGCGCCATCACCACCTTTGTCTGTCTCAAACCAAAGACGCAAGTCTGTGTCGTAGCCAAACCAGCCTACGCAGTCTTGCTCTAAGGCCATGCCACCAACAACGTGAATCAACCTTTTGATTTCAGTTACCAGCGCCGCCGTTGTTTCCATGTCCACCGGAACCATTGCTCCGGGGAATAGCCACTCTTCTTTCATGTTGTTCCCCTTGCGCGGATTGATTCAATTGCCAGCTTTGGTGTAAAGCCACAAATCAAACAGCCGCCTTTGTCATTCTGGGCAAACTGCACCAATGCAGGCGCACCTTCAAACATCTGCGCTATGGCCTCACGCTCATGTGCTGCACCAGCCTCGTAGCCTTCTTGCCAAGACATAAGGGACTTAGGGTCAATGTTGGCTACCACCAATTTGGCAAAGGCTTCAAGCTCACCCCAAGACCAATCGACACCGCCGGGCCTTGCTGGCTCGCCATTGGCCTGCTTTGCTAGTTCAATGATGTTCATCACTTCCCCCAAATTAAAAAAGCCAGCAGCGTTATTGCGCCGGTTACAGCAATCACGGCGATCAATGCTTTAAAAGTCTCAGTAACATCGTTGTATGGGTCGGCAACTTTGCCCCAGTTTCCCCTTGCAATGTACGCATCATCTGCTTCTTTCATACGTTGCTTGCGTATAGGGCAATCACGGCCTTGGGTGCAAGTTCCTATGTCGTTACAGCAATTAGTCATTTAATTTTCTCCTTAATTAGTTTAGTAAAGCAAGGGGAGCAGCATACAAAGCTTAGGTACTCATGCTCAGAGCAATCAATGCCTAGCACATCAGTGGTTTGCTTGCACACTTGGCATACATCTACTGCGGCATCAACAACAATAGAGCGTCCATGTGCACGTTCTTCTGATTCGTAAACAACCTCCCATTTAGTCATTTGTTTCTCTCCTTAATTTGTTTGTATACATCAGCGTACAAATTCGCCAACTCTTTTGGCGGCACACCTGCTGCGTGGCCTGCATCAACCACAGCCATGATTGAGCGGAAGAATTTAATCTGCTCTGCTTCAGGTAGTGCTTTAATTTGTTCTTGGAATGTCATTTGGCACGCTCCTTGAGCATGGCGTCTGCTATTTCGTAAGCACTCAATGCAACATCTTCAAAGAAAATATCATCATGAATTAACGCTTGCATAGCCAGCCCAGCAAACTCATCACGCAGGGTCATGTCCCTTGCAAAGCCGCCGGTCTTTACCATCCAGTCTGTGTAGTCCCGTGCTATCTCTTGGTTGTCTTTCATTTGTATTCCTCCAGTCGTGCGTTAAGGCGTGTGATTCGGTTGACGTTGTAGTCCACAATGCTCTGTGAAAATTCAACCCCGGTTTCGGCTTGGAGCTTGGCCAGATGGGCCTCAGCCAGCTCGGCGGCAATCACCTCCAGCGGCGTGGGCTTTTTAAACGGCGCTTCAAGCAGCTCGCGTAATCCTATGCGGCGCATCATGACGTACCCCCAACGGCCTGTGCCGCGGCTTTCTCGGCCTTCTTGCGGGCACGGTAGGCCGCGGCGTACTCGCGCTGCTTGGCCTTGGTCCTTTGCTTGGCGTAGTAGGCCCGCTGGTACTCACGGTGCTTGAGGCGCTTTTGCTCGGCGGCATCAGCCACCTCGGCCTCGGTGAACACCGGCGCGCCTTCACTGCGCACGGGAGCCGCGGCGTAGGGATTGAGCTGTTTGTTCATCTCTTGCAAGCGGTCTTCTAAGGTCACCACCCACTTGCCAAGCGTGTCGAGCACGGTTAGGGTTTTGGTGTGCATCGCCTCTAGTTCGGCGACGCGTTTAATGTGCATTGCCTCTAGTTCAGCGATGCGTTTGTAGGGGTTCCAGTTCATGTGGGTGTACTCCAAAAAGTTGTAGGGAAGCGAAGCATACAACAGAAAGTTGTGGTTTACAACAAATATTTTTTAAAAAGTTACAGCAACTGCCCAAAATGTGATGTAAGATCGCCGCTCCCACAATAATTGTGTTGTGGAACAACGGAGATACACACATGAGCCTAGAAGACACAATCCGGGGCCTCACCGACGCAGTGAACGCCCTCAACACGACGCTACAGAGCGCCCGCATACCCGAGCCAACCTTCGTTACCGAGGTGGTCTACCCAAAGGACAAGGCGCCCAAAGCCGCGAAGGCCGAGGCGCCAACAGCTACCGCCAAGGCGGAATCAGGAGCTACGACCGCTACGACCGACTCCCCGGAGACAACCTTTACGCAAGCGACGACCGCTGGTATTAGCTACGACATGGTGGCCAAGGCCATCACCGACACCTTCCCCAAGGACCGGGCCAAGGTCTTAGCGGCGCTGGCCAAGTTCGGCGCGGCCAAGGGTCCCCAGCTCAAGCCTGCCGACTACCCGGCCTTCTTGGCAGAGCTGGCATGAGCGAACACGCCCAGCTATCACCCAGCAGCGCAGTGCGCTGGATGACCTGCCCCGGCTCGGTGGCGCTATCCAAGAACATCCCCGACACATCATCGTCCAGCGCCGAGGAGGGCACGATGATGCACACCGTGGCGGCGCACTGCTTGGCCGCAGGCACTGACGCCTCTGGTTACGTCGGCGTGACCGACACCGAGACCGGGTTGATCTTGCAGGTAGAGCAGGCGCAGGCGGTGCAGAAGTACGTGGACCACGTGCGCTCTGTTGTCAAGGCCACCAACGGGCGCTTGCTCGTGGAGCAGCGCGTGGGCATCGACCACCTCACCATGGAGCCCGGTGCGCAGGGTACAGCAGACGCCGTGATCCTGACACCAGACGAGCTGATCGTGCTGGACGCCAAGTTCGGGCGCGGCGTCGAAGTGGAGGCCGAGAACAACCCGCAGCTCCTGATGTACGCCTGCGGTGTGCTCAGGGAGTGGGACATCGCCTACGACTTCCAGCGCGTGCGCGTTGGCATCGTCCAGCCCCGCCTTGGCGCGGCGCCTGAGTGGAGCCTGAGCGTAGACGAGCTGAACAACTTTGCTGTTGAGGTGCAGTTCTTGGCCGAGCTGACTTACCAGCCGGACGCGCCGCTCGTGCCCTCGCCCAAGGGTTGCCAGTGGTGCAGGGCCAAGGCCACGTGCCCGGCCATCCGCACAGCGGTGATGAACGACTTCGATGCCGTGGTCCCCGCAACGGCGGACGACGACGATTTGGCCCGTGTGATGACCAACGCCGACATGATCGAGAAGTGGGTCAAGGCCGTGCGCGCGGAGGTTGAGCGGCGCCTGCTGGCCGGTGAGCCTGTGCCCGGCTACAAGCTGGTGCAGGGCAAGAAGGGCAACCGGCATTGGTCCAAAGACGACGACGCCGAGGCCTTGCTCAAGTCCATGCGCATCAAGCACGACCAGATGTACGACTACAAGCTGGCCAGCCCCACCAGCCTTGAGAAGCTGGCCAAGGCAGGCGAGATCGGACCACGTCAGTGGGCCAAGATCGTTGAGCTGATCACCCAGTCCGAGGGCTCCCCCTCGGTGGCCCCTGTTTCCGATAAGCGTCCCGCACTGGTTACGTCAGCGACCGCTTCTGATTTTGACGACGTGACAAACCCTTAACCTTTGGAGATTTCCCCATGAAAGTAAAACTTAACAACGTGCGCCTGTCTTTCCCCCAGCTCTTTGAGGCCAAGACCGTTAACGGCGAGGGCAAGCCTGCCTTCTCCGCTGCGTTCCTGATCAGCCCCAAGGACCCGCAGATCAAGGTCATCACCGAGGCGATCGACGCCGTGGCCAAAGAGAAGTGGGGCGCCAAGGCCGACGCCATGATGAAGACCATCCGCGCAGCCGACAAGACCTGCCTGCACAGCGGTGACCTCAAGGCCAACTACGACGGCTTTGAGGGCATGATGTACATCAGCGCCCGCAACGCGATCAAGCCCTTGGTGATCGACGTGAACAAAACCCCGTTAACGGCGCAGGACGGCAAGCCTTACGCTGGCTGCTACGTCAACGCCAGCGTCGAGCTGTGGGTGCAGGACAATAACTACGGCAAGCGCATCAACGCCACGCTGATGGGTGTGCAGTTCTACAAGGACGGCGAGAGCTTTGCAGGCGGCGGCGTGGCCGACTCTGACGACTTTGACGACCTGAGCGCAGACGACTTGGTTTGATTTTTGGGGGGAAAGCGAATGCTGACAACAATGTGGGTTCATCCACGATCAGTGCAGCGAGTACCCCCACCTTACACACATACACGGAGAAATTTATGAGCAAAATGAAAAATCAAATATGGGACGTTGCCGAAGCAATTGACGAGATATTTGGGGATGGCTACGCCAAAAAGAACCCCGAGTTAATTGGGCGTATTTTTCAAGCACGAGCCCAAGGGCAAGCGATGTATGAATCAGCAGATTTGATCCACTTCGCTATAAATTCACTGGCCGACGCCGTTTCAGCCAACGCGCAGTGAAGACGCTTTATCTGGACTTGGAGACCTACTCCGAGACCCCCATCGCCCATGGCACGCACGTGTACGCCGCAGACGCAGAGATACTGCTGGTGGCGTATGCGTGGGACGATGAGCCCGTGCAGGTCATAGACCTTACTCTGCCCGATACCCGGCCCGACGGGATAAGGGCCGTGCTCAGGGACCCCAAGGTCAAGGTGGTGATCCATAACAGCCACTTTGACCGCACGGTGATCCGGCATGCGTGGGGCGTAGACATTTCCCCAGCGCGCATCCACGACACCATGGTCCAAGCACTGAGTCACGGCCTACCGGCGTCCTTGGGCATGCTCTGCGAGGTGCTGGGCCTGCCCTCGGACAAAACCAAGGACAAAGACGGCAAGCGCCTGATCCAGCTCTTTTGCAAGCCGCTGGGCAAGAACCGCATACTGCGCCGGGCTACCCGCGAGACGCATCCAGCCGAGTGGGAGCGCTTCAAGGCCTACGCGGCCTCGGACATCGAGGCCATGCGCGAAGTGATGCAGCGCATGCCCATGGTGAACATGACCCCGGCGGAAACGGCGCTGTGGCAGCTTGACCAGACCATCAACGACCGCGGCGTGGCCATCGACATGGACTTGGTGGACGCGGCCATTATGGCCGTGGGCAAGGCGCAGCACGAACTGAGCGAGCGCTCGGTGGAGCTGACCGACGGCCACGTTGCCAATACCACGCAAGGCGCAGCGCTGCGCTTACACATACTAGAGGCCTTTGGCATCGACATGCCGGACCTCCAGATGGCCACCGTGGAGAAGACACTGGCCATGGACGTGCCCTCAGCGCTCAAGGAGCTGCTCTCGGTGCGCTTGCAGGCCAGCTCCACCAGCACGGCCAAGTACAAGGTGCTGCGCAAGGGCACGAGCGCGGATGGGCGCCTGCGCGGGCTATTGCAGTTCAATGGCGCGGCGCGCACTGGCCGCTGGGCCGGGCGGCTGTTCCAGCCTCAGAACCTGCCCCGGCCAACGCTCAAGCAAGAGCAGATCGACCTAGGCATCGAGGCGCTCAAGGCCGAGTGCGCCCACTTGATAACGGACAACACCATGGAGCTGATCAGCTCGGCTATCCGTAGCTGCATCGTGGCGCCCGATGCGCAGAAACTAGTTATTGCCGACTTGGCCAACATCGAGGGCCGGGTGCAGGCGTGGCTGGCCAACGAGGAGTGGAAGCTCAAAGCCTTCCGCGACTTTGACGAGGGCACTGGCCCTGACCTGTACAAGATGGCCTACGGCAAGTCCTTCGGCGTGGCCCCTGACAAGGTCACCAAGGACCAGCGGCAGGTGGGAAAGGTCCAAGAGCTGGCGTTGGCCTACGAGGGCGGCGTGGGGGCCTTTGCGACCTTTGCCGGGGCCTACGGCATCAACCTCGAAGACCTTGCTATAAAGGTACTAGAGCTGGCCGACGAGGAGCTGGTGGCCAAGGCCGACAAGTTCTTGGAGTGGGCCATCAAGGACAAGCGCCCGCGCTACGGGCTGTCCGATGACGCCTTCGTGGCCTGTGACGTGCTAAAGCGCGCGTGGCGTATTGCCCATCCCAACATCTCAGGCTACTGGGGCAGGCTCAAGAACGTGGTGCTGCAAGCCCTGCACACCCGGGGCCAGACCTACACCACGCTGGGCCTGAAAATCAAGGCCGCAAAGAGCTGGCTGCTGATCACGCTGCCCTCGGGGCGCGCTCTGTGCTACCCCTCACCCAAGGTCGTGGAGGACGGCATCACCTACATGGGCATCGACCAATTCACGCGCAAGTGGGTGCGCGTACACACCCACGGTGGCAAGCTCTTTGAGAACCTGTGCCAAGCCATCGCCCGTGATGTGATGGCCGCAAACATGCCGTTGATCGAAGCGGCGGGTTACCAGATCGTGCTGACGGTGCATGACGAGATCATCGCCGAGGCGCCAGACAGCCCTGAGTACAACGTAGACCACATGGCCGCGCTGCTGGCCACACCGCCCTCGTGGGCACAAGACATGCCGCTGGCAGCAGCGGGCTTTGAGACACACCGATACAGGAAAGAATGATGCGCGAATCTGACATTGAAAAGTACCTCGTCAAACGGGTAAAAGAGCTGGGCGGCGAGATACGCAAGGCCAAGTGGATTGGCCACGTAGGCGCACCGGACCGCCGGGTCATGCTGCCGGGGCGCCAGCCCGTTTGGATTGAGCTGAAGGCGCCCGGCGTCAAGCCCCGCTCCACGCAGATACGCGAGCACAACCGCATGCGCAGGCTGGGCGAGTTTGTTGAGGTCATCGACAGCATGGAGGGCGTGGACGCGCTACTAACATGAGACAAGTATTCATCCCCCGCCCTTATCAGGGCATGATCATCGAGCACATACTGGACAGCAAGCGCTGCGCGGTGTGGGCCGGTATGGGCACGGGCAAGACCGTGGCCACGCTCACGGCCATTGAGGCGCTCTTGATGGTGGAGGACGACCCGGTGCTGGTCGTGGCGCCCCTGCGCGTGGCCACCGGCACGTGGCCCGACGAGGTGCTCAAGTGGGAGCACCTGCGCGGCATGAACGTCGTGACCATCACGGGCACGGAGAAGGAGCGCGTAGAGGCCGTGCGCAGCCCGGCGCAGGTCTACACCACCAACTACGAGCAACTGGTCTGGCTGGTGGCCTACTGGGGCGACAAGTGGCCCTACCGCACCGTGGTGCTGGACGAGTCCACGCGGGTCAAGTCGTTCAGGCTACGCCAAGGCGGCAAGCGCGCGCAGGCGCTGGGCTCCATCGCGCACACCCGCATCGACCGGATCATTGAGCTGACCGGCACACCGGCCAGCAACGGCCTCAAAGACCTGTGGGGGCAGGCGTGGTTCCTTGACGCAGGCAACCGCCTCGGGCGCACCTTCACGGCCTTTAGCCAGCGCTGGTTTCAGACGGCCCGCGACGGCTTTGGCTTGGAGCCCATGCGCCACGCCCAGAAAGAGATACAGGACAAGCTGCGCGACGTGTGCCTGACCATCGAGGCCAAGGACTGGTTTGACCTGAAGAAGCCCATCATCAACGACATCATGGTGACGCTGCCGCCCAAGGCGCGCAAGCACTATAAAGAGATGGAAAAGGAGATGTTCACGTCGCTGGACTCCGGGCACGAGGTTGAGGCGTTCAACGCCGCAGCAAAGACCCAGAAGTGCCTCCAGATCGCCAACGGGGCCATGTACGTGGGTGAGGGCGCCGCTGAGTGGCGCGAGCTGCACAAGGCCAAGATAGAGGCCCTAGACTCGATTGTTGAGGAAGCCGCGGGCATGCCGGTGCTGGTGGCCTACAACTTCAGGAGCGACCTTGCACGGCTGCTAAAGGCCTTCCCGCAGGGGCGGCACTTGGACAAGAACCCGCAGACCATACGCGACTGGAACGAGGGCAAAATACCGTTAATGTTTGCCCACCCGGCAAGCGCCGGGCACGGCCTTAACTTGCAGGACGGCGGCAACATACTGGTGTTCTTCGCGGTTGATTTCAATTTGGAAAACCACCTTCAAATTATTGAGCGGATTGGGCCTGTTAGGCAGTTGCAAGCAGGGTACGACAGGCCGGTATTTATTCACCGAATACTGGCTAAAGGAACAGTGGACGAACTGGTGCTAGAACGTTTAGAAACCAAACGTGAAGTACAAGACATCTTGCTAGACGCCATGAAACGCTATAAAAAGCTAAAATAACGAAACCCCAAGGGCCTGCAAGCCGCGTGGGGTTTCTCATCAACACGAAAGACACTTCGCATGACTACAAACATTTTAACTCAAGCTCGCCTGCGCGAGTTGCTGCACTACGACCCAGAAACTGGCATTTTTAGGTGGCGTGTTTACCGGGGGCATTTGGCTCGTGCAAACGACATGGCGGGAACTTTTGATTCGCACGGACATCGACAAATATGTGTAGAACGGAAACTTTACGGGGCGCACAGACTAGCATGGTTTTACGTTTACGGTTGTTGGCCAAGCAAAGATATAGACCACATGAATCGGGTCAAAGATGACAATCGCATATCCAACTTACGAGATGTTCCAACCGCACTTAATTGCCAAAATGCGGTAGCCGCTCGCTCAAACAGTAAAAGTAAATTGTTGGGCGTCCACCGCACCAAATACAGTTTTATTGCGCAGATAGCTGTGGGCGGTAAAAAGACTCACATAGGATCATTCAAGACAGCGCAAGAAGCTCACAAAGCGTATCTTGCGGCTAAGATAGAACTTCACCCCGGAAACTTGGAATAAAACAAATGGCTGATTTCGCCGCATGGAAAAGAGAAAACCTAGCGCGCCTAGCCCACGACCTGACCGATGAGAACCAACGGCTCAGGGAGGACAACAAGATGCTGTTGGACCAGTGGCGCAAAGCGGTCACCGAAAGATGTCAGGACGAAGCTCCTGCCGGGTCACCAGACCCCCAGTGGCCTTCTCAATAGCGAGCGCCAGCACCGGGGATGCCTGCCGCCTGCCCGCGACAAGCAGCGCCATCCACGTGGGCGTGATCTTGAGGTATTCGGCCATCTCGCTCTTGGCGCCGCGCACGTCGGTCTTAAAGTATTCGGCTAGGGTCATGGCTTGTATTATACTCAAACCTAAAGTTACACTAACCGGAGAACCCTATGATGACCGAAGACGACCTGAAACGTATCCTCATGGACTGCAAGAGCCAAGACCCCAGCCAGCCCATCGACCCCAAGGGCCTGTACACCGACAACCTCGACATCGTGGAGTTCGGGCAGAAGGTTGAGGAGAAGCTGGCCCTGAAGTACGCCCGCATTGAGCGCGCCGAGTGCATCAAGTTCGTGAAGTCGCTCAACGCCGAGGTGGCGCGGGCACTGAGCGAGAAGCGCGGGGCTATGTAAAAAAGAAGCCCCCAGTTACGGGGGCTAAGGGTCAGAATTGACCTAGGAGACAATCATGCTTGGATGGATTTTGTTAGTATTGTTTTTATCCGCTGCCATGGCTTGTGGCCGAAAATAATTTATTGGTTAATCAAGCCGCGTCCCGCGCCAATTTGTCTTGCGTATCGCCCTTTTTGGCTGGCGGGTGACTGTAACCCCATTTTTATTACATCGGGATCGTTGTACATGCCCAACGCCGCCCACTGCCTTACTTGTTCTGGATTTTCCCTAGCGTAATCCAGTGAAAGAGGCGGGGCCATAGTGGCAAACCCAACAAGAGGGTTAGCTACGCCCATAGCGGTTTTTGCTACCGCGCTTGGCATACGAAGCTGCCCGGTCATAACACGTTTTGCGTAATCAGATTGTGTTTCGGCGGGTTGTGCCGGTTCTGTTGCTTCGCCGTAGCCTTTGGCCACATCTGCTGCGCCTGCGCCAAACATAGCAAGAGGGCTCACGTACTTACGCACACCTTGCCGCAACATTTCAGGCATAAAATTGCTTGCTAAATCCGCTGCACTGCCTAACCCGCTTGTAACATGGCCCAACGCTTCTGCCGTATTGGTGCCCCATGTGTCCATGGCTTCTTGAGCTTGGTTGGCTAAATTCATGCCGTGCAAAGCTCCGTAAGCCGATGAGCCAAACAAATTGCCTACATTTTTTGCGCCGCTACTAACAGCTTTTCCAAAAGAGGGTTCTTCAGCAAGCGCAGCACTTCTTGCTGCTTCATTAGCAGCTTCAGCATTTTGCATGCGAAACAATAATCGGTCAATTAAGCTATCGGGCTCGCCCGGCAACTTTGGCCCATAGAGCTTATCCAGTTTTCCCGATACAGGGCCTTTATTTTTTAAGCGTTGGTATTTAGAACTAACCTCTTGTACCGAACCTTTTCCTACACCATATCCTGTTGGCTTACTCCATTTTTCACCAGAGGTAAGGTCTTCCCCCGAAGTGCTTAAACCTTTAAGACGATCCGTTAACCCCGGTATGCGGCTAAAAGCGTTTGCGAGGATGTCGGCACCTTTATTTTCTACAAAAGACCCGATACCCCTTGCTATAGGCCCCGCCGCGCCCACAACGGTTCCAATTTCTCCACCGGACCAAATATTGGCTTCGCGCTTTGCTTTTTGTATGAGCTTGGTGAAATCCTCTGGGGGTTTACCTTGTTGCAAATACTTTAATCCTTCATCCCCATCTGTTTGATCTGAAGACGCGGGTTGCGCTGTTTGCGCATCAGCAACAGGGGCCGCAACAGGGGCCGCAATAGGGGCCGCAATAGGGGCCGCAATAGGGGCAGCTTGCTTTGTTTGCAAAGCGGGCGCAGACTTTTCTTTCTTCTTAACAGAAGGGCTTAGATAGTTAAAGTCATCATCCATTACTGTGCCCCCTTGGTTTTCAAAGACTCGTAGTTAAAACCGGGTTTATACGCATCAGGCACAGTCAATGCCGTGGGAAGTTCTAACCTTTCTGCAAATTGCGGAAGAGCCCTGTGTAACGCAGACCAGTGCCTGTTGTATTCCGCAACCCTATCGGAATTAAGCATACTTGATATGGGGTGGCCCGCCGCCGCATAGGGTTCAAGGATATAGGGCAATGAACTTAGCCGCTGTATTTTATGTAACTCTTCAGCAGCTTTAAGAATTGCTGCCTTCGGTTGCATTTCAGGACTTATCGCAGAAAATTGTTCTAAAGCTAACTGCTTATTTGTCTGCGCCTTTTGCATTTGATTGGCGTACTGTTGCTCCGATGCCAGATTTTGAATGTATTTTTGTACATCAGAAACCAAGGTTTTGGAATCTGTTGGTAATAAATTGTTTGTGCCAGCAACCATTTTTGATATAAAAGCAGGCATTGACTCGCTAGTTAAAGCGCTCCGCACAATGCTTGCAACAGAAGATGGGTCGCTCCTAGCAAGCCAAGTTTGCACAGTAGGTTTGTGCAATTGATCCACTATGTTTATTAAATTTTCCCGACGATTAACCGTGCTTGTATCGTTTGCTAAAGCCGCAATGTTGTTTACGTATTCCGTAGAGCCCTTTGTGTTTTCTTTTAAGTAAGAATTTTTGGCTTCAATGTCTAAATCAGCGGGGACCGCTGGTTTAGGCACCGGGTACTCTTTATGCGACCAAGCCGGTGGGTACTGCCTATAGTAGTCTTGCAATGCTGCTTTGGTGGCCGGGTCTTTTTTAGCAGCTTCTTCAAAATCTTTAAGACCTGCATCTGTTAATTTTTCACCATAAAAAGTAATAGGTTTAGTAGCGTCCACAGGTGGGTTTACCGCAGTGCCCGCTCCAGCAGTGCCCGCTCCAACAGTGCCCGCTCCAGCAGTGCCCGCTCCAGCAGCAGCAGTATCCCCGCCAACAGCGCTTGTAGTGCCTTGGCCTTTAGTAACAGGGTTTTCTGACGGTAAACGCACTTCAGAAGGCGCTTTTGGGCCATACATTTCTTTTGCGGCTTGTAAAGCGGCGTTTAATTCATCTATGGTTTTGTAACCATGATTCATGTTTTTTAGTTCAATTTCTTTTAGGGCTTGGCCGTATTGGCTTGACCGTGAACTTATTTCGGAAGACTCTAATTGGCGGTTTTGAGTCATTGTGGCAAGTTCTGCCGCCGCAGCTTTTGCTTGAGGAGAATCTGGCGCAGTATTTGTTAATTTAGCCACATACCCCGGCGTTACTGGCTCGCCCTTGGCAAGCCTATTAGATTCCATCGCTACAGCTTTTTGATTTTGCTCAAATTGGTTTCGCATGATGGCGTTTTGCGCCCGCATTTGAGCTACCGGCAATTCATTAGCGCGCTGCTTCTCTAGGTTCTCGCCAAGGGCTTGAGATGCACTGCCCAAAGACGCAAAAAAGCCGCCCAGTTGGGGTTTGGCAAAGCCTGCGGCTACGTTAAACCAGTTGGGGTTGGCATAACGCTGTTGGAGCGCGGCTAACCCCGCTTCGTTAGCATCAAGTAATTCTTGTTGCGCAGACTTGGGCGTGTCATACAGGTTTGCCTTGGTAATGTCAACAATAGGTAATCCGCCAGTTTGTTCGTTAGCCATAATCTATTCCTTATTAATCTGGAACCCAAACCGGATTATTTTCTTCGTCTTGTTCCCAATGACCGGTTCCCGCCCCAGTGCCGTCTTCTTTTACTGGAAGGTTGGTTTTGGTGTCTACGTAGCCGCCATGGCCATCCGAAATAACGCTTGGGGGCGTGTAACCTACTGAACCGCCCGGTTGCCCGCCGGTTTGAGGAGCATTTCCGGTATCCCCATAAGTAGGCGCAGGCCCTTTTTCACCTTTGCTGATCCAGTCCATAAACCGTTCAGCGTAAGATGGCCCGCCGCTTTTATCTTTTGCAAACGCCGCTGCACCAAGGGAGCCCAAGGTCGCAATTTTGGACAGTGTAGAACTGTCCATTGTGCTGGTGGTGGACGTGGGTATCGACGCGCCGCTCAAGAGGCTTGCTTTCTTGGCCAACACGTCCAGCGGGAATAGCTCTTTGTTCTGCTCTATCTGCTGCTTTTGCGCGCCAGTGGTAAGTAACTGGTTCACATCGGTGAGGCCCGAGGTCTGTCTTTGGGTGCCCAAGTTCACGCTGCTGGTGGCTGCATCCCGAATTTTCTGGGCTTCTGCCGTGGCCATGTTGCCTGCGATCTGGCCTACGTTAACCTGATTCGCGCGCTGGGCCTGCGCGGCCTTGAGCGCATCAGAGTAACCTGATTGCAGCGCTGCGGCCTGCTGGGACAGCGCGCCAATGTCGGCGTTGGAGATGCCCAGCGCCAGTGCATTGGCGCCGCGCTGCGAGCCAAACTGGCCAGCGCCCACCGCACCAGCGGTAATGCCCGGCGACAAGTTTTGGGCGATGTTCTGTTGGTTGGCCATCCTGATCTGGTCCACCACGTTCTTGGTGTAGGGGTTCATGTACCCGCCCACCAGATCGGCGGAGCTGGACGTGCCAGCAGTCAGGTACGGGTTTGCGGCCCCGGTGATGTCTACCGCCGCGCTCTTATTTATCAGGTTACCCGCGGTGTCTAAATCAGGCTTGTAATTGCCCATGTTGGTGTTCGCTAATTCAAACCCCTTGGTTTGCAAGGGGTCGGCGCCGACGTAATTAGGCGCAGCCGCGCCACCTTGCGTAGCAAGGTCCGTCATGTACTTGGTGTAATACTCCGGCGTTGTCGTAGTCGTCGTTGCCGATGATTGACCCATATCAGCCATGTTTTTTCCCCTTTGAGGATTTCAGGTATTCTAGTGGAGACTTTGCATCCGGGGGGAGCTTGTCGGGGGGTGCGGAACGTGCCCGAGCTCGGATAGCCTGCACCATCTGGTCCAGTTCCTTGGCCCCGGCCTTGTTGGAGCCGTTGCCCAGCGCCGAGACTACGTCGGCGGAGAAGACATACTCACCGTTGGCCAGCATCGCGGCGATGTCGTCGCTAGTGCCGTCGCCCTTACCCTCAACGTACTTGCCGCCGAGGCTATCAAGGCCCCCAGTGCGGAACAGCGGCGTGCCGTCGTAGTGCGGGTGCGTATGGTCCGGCTGGCCACCTTCGGCCAAGCGCATGCCCCGCGAGTGCAAAAGCGCCGCGAGCTGGGGTATCACGCTCATTTGCTGCAAAGAGCGCTGCTGGCTTGGCGGGCCCACCTGCTTGAGCGAAAACATTTGTCCTTTGGGCTGGGCCAACCCGGTATCTAGGTTACCTAGGTTCTTGAGCGCCGATTGCATGTCGGTATTGGCGTACGAGTCGATCATGGCTTGCACATCGGGCTGGCTACCTTCAGCAAAGCGCTGCACCGTACCACCATCGGCGTATATCTGCGGTACTACGTCCTTTTCGGCGTCAGGCGCATACGCTGCCAGCGCGGCCAAGGCCTTGTTTAGATCGACGTTAGACGGTGCTGTATCGGCTTGCATGGCCAACTCCTTGCGTTCTGGTAGGGTGAGTTGTTTCAAGTGTTCGTTGTACCCCATCTCTGAAGACCCCATCTTCCCAAGTTTAAATACGTTTCCAGCCGGAGCGTTCATCTCGGTTGTCGTTGGTAGCGCGCCCGTTGGCGCTGCTGCGGTAGGCGCAGGCGTGGCTGGCGCTTTAGGCACGGCTGGTATTTTAGGAATGGCCGGTATCTTAGGGACAGCCGGTACTTTAGGCGCCACGGTGGTCGGCAGCGCTGGCTGGCGTATCTCCACCGGGGGCAGCGTCAAGTCCGTGGGTTCTGGGGGCAACGCTTTTTCGCGTATCGTTACGCGATCAAGCGCGGGGTCCGTTGTACCCACGTTAGGGCTGACCGGTAGCGCCGAATCCGTTCTTACATTGTTTCCGTTAACACCGGTGTTTGTGTCCGTTGTATCTGGGGTCAATGCTTTTTCGCGTATCGTTACGCTATCAAGCGCAGAATCCGTCGTGCCCACATTAGGGTTGACCGGTAGCGCTGAGTCCGTTCTAACATTGTTTCCGTTAACACCGGTGTTTGTATCTGTTGTGCCCACGTTAGGGCTGACCGGCAAAGGAGAATCCGTTATGGTGTTGTTGCCCGCAGTACCAGTAACTGTTACAGGCGGCAGTGTCAACTCAGAATCCGTTACGGTATCTGTGGTTGATGGCAAGCCACCGATTGGTTCCGCCGCACGCGCAGCTTCACGCGCAGCTTGCTCTCTATCCGCTTGCTCTTGGGCAATCTGTTCGGCTGTTGGGGGGTTGAGGGCCGCTACTTGACCGGTTTCAAGCGGAGCCGTACTTATTGGGGCGTTGGTGGTCGATGGGAGGCCACCGCTTGGCTCTGATGCGCGTATGGCCTCACGCGCAGCTTGCTCCTTATCCGCCTGCTCTTGCGCTTGAGCGTTGCGTTCTCTAAGGAGATTATTTTCAATTTGTTGGTCAAACGTGTACCCCATGCTGGATTCGGGCGTAGTTGGAAGACCAGTTTTTTCGTTGGATAGCTTACCCGCAGGCGTGTTATTTACGTCGTAAGTTGTGCCGTCAACAGTAACGCCTGTTGGCGTCTTTGAAACATTGCTTCCAAGTTTTTGCGCGACATCAACCATCGCGTTTATGTCGCCGTGGGCCACCGCACTAGCGGTGTTAACAAGGTTTAAAGCACTTTTTGCGTCTACGGGCACGCCGGGTATGTTGGACGCCGCGTTGGCTATCTTTAATGGGTCACCGCTTTGCACCGCTTTGACTATGTTAGCCCCGGTAGACACGTTTTTAAGCATGGCAGTGGTGCTTGGGTCTAAGCCGGGAATGATCTTCCCTGCGCCCGCAAGTTGAGCCAAAGCTGATAATGGATCACCACGATCTAAAGCCTGAATCCCCCTATACGCAGAGATAAACGGCGCTGCTGGTGGGTACGCCATGGACAGCACGTTCAACGCAAAATCAGCGAACCCCGGATTGCCTCGGTCCTGAATCGAAGTTTGGCTCCCGCTAGTATCAAAATTAACGTACTGGCTTTTTCCGTTGTCGTACCGATAGCCAATAGGCGCGCCGTACTCCACTGGCTGTGATGTTCCCGAGCCATGCTGCACTTGTCCTGTAGCATAGATTGGTTCAAGCTCATGGCCTAATTCTTGTTCTTTTGCAAGAATTTCTGGAGGCTTAGGAACATTAATTTTTCCCGCGCTTACATCCGGCACAACAGGCGCGTTAATTACGTTCCCAAACCTATCAATTGCAGGAACAGGGGCATCACTTGGGGCTTCTGGTCTATTTCCGGGGCCGGGCATACCTATCTCCTCAGCGCGTTGTTGAACGCAAACGCCCAGTCCTGCCACGTCGCAAAGTTGCGGCTGTCAGGAACGCTAGGGAACCGGCCAATACCGGCAATGCCGTCGGCCCACGTGGTCCAAAGGCTCTCGGGCACTGTGCCCAGTTGGTTGGCCGCGAACAGCTCGGCCATGAGCGCGCACCAAGCGTCCCACGTGACGCCGCGAGGGTCGTAGACCTGCTTTGATTGATTGATTGCGATCATGGGTTGCCCGTTCCGCGGACATCGCCCGTGGTGATAGACAACAGCACGCGGCCCGTCTGGTACGTCCCACCAGCGGTGTTTGATTCAAAGCGCAGCCGCATTTCGCGGCGCTGCTCGCGCATGTCAATCTTGAGCGTGCCGGGCGAGAAGACGTAGGGGTCCGAGTCCACCACGGTGTCGTCGGCGTAGCCTTGGCCGGTCACCACCACGGTCATGTCGCCCTCTTGCACAAAATCAGGTTCAATGCGCTCTAGGCGCGTCCATAGGTTGTCGCCGGGCTGCTGCACCGAGCCCACCAGCCCGCCCAGCGTGCCGATGCTGTAGGTCTCAAAGTAGCTCTGCACGGCGTCCACGTTGGTCAGGTAGATGCTGTCCACGCCGGTCTCGTGCTGCCACAGCGTGTACTTGCCCGCGGTGTTGGCCTCGTTGCCCGCCCAAATGGGCTTGAAAAACACCTCGGAGAACACGCCAGCAGAGCGGCGCGCGCCGATAGCCTCCCCGGCGTCGTACCACGTCTTATCGCGCACGTTGTAGATGATCGCGTCGGTGCATTCGGTGGCGTCGCCCTTGGGGTAGAACCACCAGATTTCACCATAACGCGGGACCTTGGTCGCCCAGACCTTCTGGCGCTGGGTCATGTTCACGTTGTCAAAGAAGTAGTTTTGGTTGTTGCCGTTGGGGATTTCTTGCACCACGCCGTTGTACGACAAAAAGCGGTCCACACCAGCCCAGTAGAAGATGCCATCGTACTCGATGACCGAGCTGGAGGACATGATAGAGGTCTGGCTGCTCACGAGGTCGTAGGCCCAGTAGTAATTCACGCCGCCCGAGGACGATGGCTGGAAGCTCACACGGATTAGGGCGTCAACGGCCCAGAACAGGCCAGAGGGCGACGTGGAGCCACCACGGATAGGTAGCCCCCTGACGATCTTGCCGGTGGCCACGTTGGTCGCGTTGGCGTCCGGGCTGACCCAGTTGGCAAAGTCGCCGGCGCTGGAGTTGCGGATCAGGCCGTTGCTGCCGTACACGAACAGGTACGGGTGGATCACCACGCAGCCGCCCGATACGGCGATGTTGTTGTCAAAGGTCGCCGTGATGCTGCCCGTGGCGGTCGCTGCGGCGGACATCGTGACAGCGGTGCCCACCACCAAGGTCACCGTAGTGCCTGACGGGATGCCCGTGCCGCTGATGCTCTGGCCCGCGGCCACGCGCACGTTGTTGGCCGCAAGGGTAAAGGTAGTGGTGCTATTGGTTGAGCCCGCAGCCGTGAACACGCCCACCTTGGACATCGTGAGCGATGAGTAGCTGCCGGGGAACTCGCCGTACAGCACGGGCGTCTCGACCGTGGAGGTGATGAAGCTGAGGTTCTGCCCCGGGTGCGCCACCAAGTTGTTGGTGTTGTTGCCGGTGGAGTCATACGCGATGTCAAACTGCCACAAATTGTTGGCGTTGGCCGTGAAGTTGGACAAGGAGTAGGCATAGGGGCCCGAACCCAGCCCGCCGCTGGTCCCAGTGATCCACTGCTCAAGGCCACCACTGTACCCAGATACCACGTAGTTAAAGCCGTTCACGGCGGTCATGGCCATGCCGCGTGATATGCCGGTTGCGTTCAGAAAGATGGCGTCGTAGCCGCCTATCTTGCGGGGCCTGCCACGTTGGAAGCGCACCCAGCGGCCATCGACAAAACACGGCGCATCGAACACCGTGCCGTCGCGCTGTATTCCCGGGGGGACCTCCATTGAGATGACTTTTTTAGTCAAAACGCGCCCCCGGAGATTCCGGTAGTAAACGTGCCGGTGGTCCCGGACACCGCGCCACTAGCCGCCACCTTGCCGACTATGGTAAAGCCCGTGGAGTCGTAGTACCCCGCCGAGGCGTTTGCGATAACAAAGCCAACCTGCCCGGTGCTGGGCAGGTAAATGCCCGAGTTCAGGTCACCGGTGAACTTGATAGACGGAACGCTTAAAGAGCCGTTGCCCACCGTCAGCGTGGTGATTGAGCTTGACGAGCCCGAAGCGGCGTTGTAGACGTTGGTCCCATCGCACACCAAGGCTATCGACGTGTTTTGTGGGATAGTTACCGTCGCGCCGCCGCCCACCGCGGTCTTCACCGTGAAGGTGTACGCGCCCGTGGTGTTGTTGGTGATGATGTAGAACTGGACCGTGGATGGCACGATCAGAATTTGGTTGCTGGTCAATGCGCCGGAGTAATACTGGATCGTGTTGGCAGCTTGCGTGGAGGTGAGCGTCGTGGTCCCGCCGGTCACCGACAGCGATAGCTGGGTGTAGGCGAAGGTGTTGGACCTGCCGTAGCCAAAGGTGTTCCAGTTAGAGCCGTCTGACACCAGCACCAGCGACTCGGTTAGCTGGAGCTGCTGGTTGGCGTTGCCGTCGATGGTGTTCGTGCCGTTAGGGGTTAACGTCAGGATGCCCGTGCCGCCGTTGCGGATCATGCAGAACCAATTTGCGCCCACCGATGATGCGGAGGGTAGCGTGAACGTGCCCACGCCGCTGCCCCAGATAACGAGCTGCGAGCGCACCGTGGACGGCAACGTAACGCTGCTGTAGTAGGTATTGGTGACGTAGGCTTGGTTCAGTGTAAGCCCGATGGGGGTCAGGCCGTACCCGGCAAGCGCTGCGGCGTTGGCGGACGATGTGCCGGCGCCCAGCACCACGGAAGACCACGTGCCGCCTAGCGTGCTGTTGTTGGTCAAGAAGATGTACTGGGCTACGCCAGAGGACACCAGTATGATGGTAGCGCCCGTGTAGTCCGTTACCGTGAAGGTGTTGGCCGTAATGCCAATGTTGCGAATAATGACGGTCTGGCCGGTCGATACCTGCGGCGCAGGCGGCAGCGCTAACTTATAGCCCGGCGCCGTGGCCGTTACGTCAATGATGTTGCTGGCTGGGGTGTTGATGTTGCCGTTTATCGGCCACTCAAGTACCGTATCGCTTGATAGTGTGATGGCCTCGTAGCTAACCGACGATGGACTGACAGTCTGGCCAGTAAACGGATTCGTGTATGTTGTCATGGTTATGAGTCCTGAGCAATTGCTTGGCGGTCGCCGATGCGGAGCTGGTCTTCGGCCTTGAGCGCGGCCATGGCGCTGTCAAATAGCCCCGACCAGATAGCCAAGCGGGGGTCGTCCTTCACAAAGGGCGCGGTCTGCTTTAGCGTGCCGTAGAGCATCGCGTTGGGCGCATTCTGGGTGAGCCAGTTGGTCTGGTTAACGGAGGACAACGGCTCTAAACGGGTGTAGCACAGCGCCTCGAACGAGAAAGCGGCGCTGGGCGTGGGCGCTATGAACCAGTGGTCGTAGTCGTAGTCGGCGTAGTACAGCGGCGTGCCGGTAGCGGTGACGTTGGGCCAGTAGCTCGACAGGTACTCCAGCTTGCGCAGGTACATGGGCGTCTTGACCCCCGTGGCGTCCACCATGGTCATGGAGACCGTCTTGCGCCAGCGCGCAGGCTTGGCCAGCACCGGGTTGCTGATGTTCATGGTGGCGTCCACCACCTCCATCTGGCCAAGCGTCTTGATGTCTTGGGCGATCTCAAACTCGGCTAAGGTGATGGCCACCGGGATAAATGCGACGACGGCGGGATCGCTACGCTCAAGGTACTGGAGAACCGTACTTGTGAGGCTGTCGTAGGTTAGAACGTAGGATGGCGTCGTCATTTTCAGTCCTTGTTACCCTTGATTGTAAGGGCGGGTGCCTTGTTTGTCGATAATCAGCACTTGGCCGCGAGGCTTGCCTTTGGGGTCGTTGGGCACCGATATATGCGTCCAGCGGTCAAACTCGCGGATTAGTTGGTCAAAAGGCAGTTTTGCCGCCATCACGGCCTTGACTACAGCGTCGGGGGCCATGCCGGGTACACGAATGTCAGCAGCACAGCCGACCCGATGCTGGCTAGTGTCTTTAGAGCCCACTGCGTCATTTACTTGTTTGCTCCGAAATGCGCTGTTGACCATGATCGGTACGCCTCCCAAAACTCCTTTAACTTGCTCCAGCAGGCTTGCAATCCGCTTGAGATTTTCTGTTTCAGTAGGGTTAGGCTCATTCTTAAACTCCCGGTGATCGGTTACGGTTAACTCTTCCAAAGTGAAGTTCTTGGTCAAGTTCATTTTGCTGCCACGCCTTGCATCTTCTCAGCAGTGCGCATACCGCCCAAGCCCAGCATACCCAGCAGTAGCGGCATCATGGTTCCGGTGTCCATAGTGGGAAACTTGACCGGGTGACCTGCCAGCGCAGAACCCCACTCAGCCAGTGGGCCAATGACGAACTGCACAGCAAACCCAGCGCCGCATATCCACCCAATAGCCGGACGCCAGCCAGAGACAAAAATACTGGAGCTTGCAGCCTCAATCTTGTTAATGTCCATCTGCCCCGCAATCTGGGTTAACTCACCAGACTGTTGGAGTTTCATTAACTCTAGCTTGGCACTAGCTGCTTGCGCAGGATCAGGGAATACCCTATCAAAGACTTTGCCGCCGATGTCAAGCAGTGCGGATACTGGATCAAGTGCCATTTGGAGGCTCCTCTTCTTTGTGTGCGCCTACTTTTAGGCCCGATAGCCAACCAATCAAGCCACCGATGATGGTCTGAAAAGCTGGGCCAATAATTTCAAAAATCTTGGTGTTGTCTACTTCCTTGACAAACAGGCCGTGAATCAGCGCCCAGATCAAGGACAGCACAACAGCGCACAAGGTAGCGGTGACCATGTAGGTCACTACGTTTACCAACTTATCTTTATCGTTCATCTTGCCTTCTCCATGATCTTGGCTCTGAGCAAAGGGCTATCTGAAGTACCCGCCCACTCCGGTAGGGCATTCCAAATTATCAAGTAATCATCCGGGCTGCACTTTGACTTATCCAACCATTGCAGCATGGCCTTGTGGCGCTCTGCGGGGTCATGCAGCGTCCAACCAATAACGTATAACTCTTGCACCGCGCAGCTTGTCTGCTTGGGCTTCTCCTGCTTCTTGGGCGGCGGGGGTTCGGTGGACAGAATCAATCTGTCCTGCGCCAAAGCCACCGACAACAGCAACACCAAAAAGATAAAAAAGCGCATAAAGCATGGCTCAAATTCCAATTAGTTTCTTCACGAACTCAGCCGCAACACCCGGCCCCAAGAGTACAGCCAAGATGACTACATACAAGAGGTACTCAATCTTGGTCATGCGCTTGGAGCCTTCGTCAAAGCGTGCTTGTATTCCTTCGTACCGTTGGGCACAAATTGCTTCGTGCACAGACAAGCGCTTGTCGGTCTCCGTGGCGAGTTCGTGAACTGCTTCCATTTTTTACTCAGCTATTGCTGCCTCTGCTGGCTGCTCGGCCAATGCCTGCTTGAGCATATTGAGAAAGGCATCGCGTCCAACTTGCAACTGATCCACGTTGAACTTTGCTGAAGCCACTTTGCGCTCCAGATCAGCAACGTGATCCAACAAGATTTTTTGCTGGTCAGTCATAGACTCAATGTCGTACTCAACGCCGTCAATGATGAGTTGGGGTTTTGTGTTATTGCCCATTTCATGTTTCCTTTTCAAATTGCCGCCAAGGCCGGGTGGCGGCTTCCCGTTACCAAGGCACGCCAGTGGCGGTTACCGGATTCTTTTGCAGCGCAATGTTATTGGCGAGGCTTGCCTCTGTTGCGTCCTTGTCCACGCCGTTAGCCCAGCACCAGTCCAGAACCTCTTGCTCAGTTACTTGGGAGTAGGGGATAGCAGGGGTTGCTGAGGCAAAACCGCAAGTACCGTATGCACCAGCAGTGAAGTCACCGTCTACAGCGCTTACTGTCCAATGGGCCGTGGTGATAAATCCGTCTGCGGTGAGGCGGTCACATTGAGTTATTTTCCAAGTAGTAATCATGATATTTCCTTTAGGTTAAGCGATGCCTGCGTCTGCTAGGCGTTTACGGAGGGATTGGATTTCCTTGACCAGCATTGGGACTAGCTTTGAATAGTCCACGCCCATCATCTCGTCTGGGTCTTCTGGTTGGCTGACTGCCTCTGGAGCAACGGTGACAAGTTCCTGCGCAATGAAGCCGTAGCGTTGGTGTTCACCGCCCGCTTTCCAATCAAACTTCCGCACTTGAAGCGCGTCTATTAGGCTAGCTGCGTCATCCGCGTCGGCAACATTTTCTTTAAGGCGGGCATCGGATGTGAGGTTGTACAGAACCGCAGTCCCTGATCCGCTTTGTGTAACAGAACCTATAGAAGACCCATTGAAGGCAAACTGCAAATACCCATTTCCATCCGCTGTGCCACTAGCGTGGCCAATACCAATGCTTCCTATATTGGTATTTTTCATCAAGGTAATACCTTGAGATGGGGTATTACTTGCAGTCGTAGCCCCCACCAGCAAGTTACCGCTGGTGTCGATACGGGCGCGTTCTGTGTTTCCGGTCTGCCATACATGAGCGCCCGCCGAACTTCCGCTAGAGTTGTAAACAACGTCTGTTCCAGTGCTATTGGAAATGTAAACACCTTGCGTTGATGATCCAGCATAAAACGCTGTAGAAGCAGCGGCTGCAATAGTAGTTAATTTTCCGTAGCTGCTTGGGCTTATAGTCCCTATCCCTAAGTTACCGCTGGCATCCAGCGTCATCGCCTGAGTAAAGCTAATGGTGTTACCTGCTGTGCCTGATGGGGCAGTGCTCCAAACGTGTTGGCCGCTATTTTGGTTGTACTTTGATGCAAACCCATTATTGATGTACTTTTCAGTACCATCCGAAAACGAATTTTGCGTAATCGTCATGTTGGAATTGTTAAAATTCCAGATAGCTCCAGCAGGAGTTTGTAATGCTTTTTGACCACTTCCCCAAGCACTAGGAGTAACCCCCAAGCCCAAGTTACCGCTGGAGTCAATACGCATTTGTTCAACACTTGCTGAATTAAAAAAAGCAATAGTGCTTGTGCCAGAACTTGGATTTTTTATGTACGGAAAATAACCAGATGTACTATCTCCAAAAAGTGTAGAACGCCCACCATTAATTTGAATGTCACCGCCAGATATTGTAAATTTAGAACCGGGAGAACTTGTCCCTATCCCTACGTCACCAGCGGACGTAATACGCATACGTTCTGTAGTGCCACTTGAGTAAAATGCAAGTGCGCCCGTTCCTGTAGGCATAGCTACAAGAAAAGAATCTGTCCCTATATTTTGAAAATTTAATTTTGCGCTTGCTGTACTATTTACACTAAGACAAGTGCCAGAATCGTTTCTAATAGCTAAAGATGAACTAAATCCAGCAGGATTTGAAGTCCCTATCCCTACGTTAGTACCATCAAACACAAAGGTGCTACCAGTAGTCAGTACCTTGCTGCCGTTAAGGTAGGCTACCCCGTTGGCTGTGCCGCCTAATAGGGTCAGGTTCGTACCGTCAAACGTCAAGTTGGCAGAATCAGTCTCAAGGCCACCAGTGGTAGAGTACACCACACGGCCCGATGTCAAGCCGGTGTTGGTGATGGAGCTAAACCGGCCAGTACCAGCAGTCGTTGCCCCGATGTTCATGCCATCAATCGTGCCAGTAGTACCAGACGAGATCGTGATCGTGCCAGCACCAGTGGTGGTGTACGACTGGTTATTGGTCGTGGTGTTGTGCAGGATCGCGCCAGTAGCCGTCAAGCCAGTCGTGGCCAGTACGGTGCCGCTCCAAGTCAAGTTGGCGGACGCACCAAACACGCCGCTGCTGTTGAACTGAATTTGGGTGTTGGAGCCAGCGGCTGGGCCACCGCCGCCTGAGCCTGCCAGCAGCGTCACCACGCCCGAACTGTTCTTGTAGTACAGCTTGCCATCGGCGTAGTTCAAAGCCAGTTCGGCGCCCGATGCGCTGCTGGTCAGGTTCGCCGCCAAGGGGACGTTTGTGGCCGTGCCGCTTGCGTAAATCAGGATGGGGGTGTATCCGCTTTGTGCCATGATGTTTTCCTTAGAAAGCGCCGCCAGCAATGCCGCCGGTGATAGTGCCGTTTGCCGCGTTTGCGGTTATGGACGAGTTTACCAATTGTGGGAGGTTCCCGGTAGTGGCTGTGACAAAGGCCAAATAATTTGTGGCGCCCGATGACGCAGCCGTAACCGCTACGTTATTAGCGTTGGTCGCGGTCGTAACAACACCAGCCGCGCTTGTGTTTTCGGCAAGGATGGATAGGTTACGTGGCAGGCTCATAATTTATCCAATCTTTTGCTTGTTCTACCCAAATGTATTGTTTTCCATCATTAGGCATAGGTTTTGGTGGATTCCATTTACAAGTTTGTTCGTCTAAAACGTAATTACCATCTGGCTTTGGCGGTATAAACGCATCCCTTTGTACATCATAGGTATAGCCAATCCCGGCGTAGTTCTTACGAAACGGAGTGCCGCCTAGTAGGTGTTCACCAGCAAACGTGTTGTAACTGGTCTTTTTCCAAACGTGTCCGGTTGTCTGTGCGTAGATACCTTCGCCATCATGCGGCTCGTCCACACCAACGATTACTTGGACAACAATGTTGTTTTCATCAAGTTGTGCAAAATGTGCCATGATTAAAATTGAAATGTTCCAGTGCCAGAAGTAAATTTATAAACTTTGTATCCAGCGCGAGATGCGGTATCTGATGCTGGGACATTAGAACCTGTAGTGGTTACTCCGTTAACAACCATACCCGCTGAAAATGAACGAATGTCTGCGTAAGTATTTGGGTAAGCAAGAATAACAATGCCTGAACCACCATTACCGCCAGATGAAATTACACCGCCGCCACCGCCACCACCACCAGTATTTACTGTACCAGCAACTCCATTAACAGTGTTTCGACCACCAGCGCCCCCAACACTTGAGCCTCCCGCACCGCCAGTACCGGCAGTAGTACCAGAACCTCCACCGCCACCGCCAGCATAAGCAGTGCTTGTACCTGAGATTGATGAGGATGATCCCGCACCGCCTGCTGTTCCGTTAACATTAGAGTTTGTAACACTTGCTGCACTAGCACCGCCGCCACCTGTGCCACCAAAATTTGTGCTGGTAGAGGAATTAGCACCTAAAAATCCTTGCCCAGAAGTTCCAGCACCTCCAAGATAACCAGTCCTACCAAAAGCGCCGCCGCCAGAGCCGCCAGCAGCACCATTACTTCCTGCATTATTGCCACCGCCACCACCCCCTGCGATAGAAGTTATAGTACTAAAGACAGAATTTGAGCCGTTACCACCAGCTATGCCAGTATTATTTGCTCTCCCAGTACCACCACCGCCAATCGTGACGGTATACGCGGTTGACACGGATACCGCAAATCCAGTTGCAGTGAGATACCCTCCAGCACCCCCGCCTCCGCCCCCTCCAGCAGAGTTATCCGCAGAACCTCCGCCGCCACCGCCAGCAACTACTAAGTAATCAACACTGGTGGGGGCAGCACCGGGCCATAAAGAGCTTTGCAAACCCTGCATTACTTCATTGGAACGCCAAATTCCAACAGCCGAAGCACTGCTCAAAGTAGCCGCCGTAGCAGCCATAATAGAGCCTTTGTACCTAGTAGACATTAGGTAATTGCCTCGTAAGATGCAGTTAATTCAATTGCCGATGCCGTGCCAACAGTCACCACAATAGACTGCGCTTCACCAAGGTAAAACGCCGTGCTTTTATCCGCAACAACAATTGAAGCGTTTACCGGAAGAGGCACTTGGTACACCAAACGATAGTTAGTACCCGCACCAGCAGCAGCACTATTGATTGCTACGGTTACATTTGCAACAGATGCTGTTACGTTTGTAGCAACAATGTTGTCTATCTTGTTGACCGTGCCAGCCGCAGGCGTGAGCGCAGTCCAAGTCGTAGCAGATGTAGTGCTAGGAATTAAATAAGACGTGTTTCCGTAAATTGATGTTACGTTAACGATATTAGGGTTTGCCATGTCTGTTCCTCAATAGCCGAAGATCATCGCCATTGCGATACTTTTGCCTGTTGTTACGCCGGTTACGGAAGTGGTGATAACAAGAGCTTCCACAATGTCGCCTGCCGCGCAAGCTACGCCAAGGGTGAAGTCTGTTCCGCTAGAGGCAGTGTAATCAGAGCCGGTTAGTAATACACCATTTACGTAAATCTGAAGGTAGCCTACCGCATAAGTAACTGTAAACGCCGTTTGACCAGCCGTAGCGGTAAAAGTTGTCCTGCTGTATGCGCTTGCACCGCCACTAGCGGCGTTGATCGTAACCACGCCTGTGCCGCCCCCCGGTGAAATAGTTACGTTTGTTCCCGCAACAATTTGGGTCACGCCACCAGTTGCCGCCGCCCACGATGCCGTAGTTCCATTAGAGGTCAGGACGTAGCCGGTTGTGCCGATGCCGAGCCGGGTAGCGCTATTTGTGCCGTTGCCGATGATCAGATCGCCGGTGGTCGTTACCGGCGATAGCGCGTTAAAGGCCGCGCCTGCGGTTGTTTGGCCCGTGCCGCCGTTAGCGATGGCCACCGTGCCGGTGACGTTCCCGGCTGTGGCCGCATTTAAGTTGGCCACCTGAGTGGTCGATGCCACGGTAAACGGGGCCGTGCCGGTAGCCACCGTGGACGTAATCGCCCCAGAGGCCGATACCGTGGTGAACGCTCCTGTGGTGGCCGTAGTCGCGCCAACAGTGCCGTTGATGTTGATAGAAGCCGTGCCTGTCAGGTTGGTGACCGTGCCGCTGCTAGGCGTGCCTAATGCGCCGCCGTTAACCACAAAGGCGCCAGCAGTGCCAGTATTTACGCCCAAAGCCGTTACGACGCCTGTGCCAGTGGTGGTGGTGCTCGGAGCAGCCCCGGCGCCGCCGCCTATCACCAAAGCGTTTGTGGTCAACACAGCAGACGATGCCCATGCGCTTGCGCTTGAAAAGTAGGGTATGCCGCCCGAAGTGCCCGCGACTGTTAAGGCCAAAGTGCCACTTGTTGTGATCGGGGAGCCGCCAACCGAAATAATGCCGCCGGTAAAGCTCTGCGCCACGCTTGTGACCGTGCCGCCTGTGCCAGTGGCCGATATGGATATCGTTCCCGCGCCGTTGGTGATTGAGACGCCGGTTCCGGCTGATAGCGTAGCCCGCGTAAAGCCCGTCCCGTTTCCTATGTCTAAGGCCCCGTTCGCGGGGGTCGAGGTGAGCCCCGTACCGCCGTTAGCTACGGCCACCGTGCCGGTCACGTTGGCTGCGTTGCCCGAGATGTTGCCGCTTACCGCACTGCCAGAGATCGCAATTGACGTGTTGGTGACGCTGGTAACTTGGCCTTGGGCGTTGGTGACAAATACCGGCACTTGGCTCGCCGAGCCGTATGTACCCGCCGTGCCAATGTTAGCAATAGAAAACTGGTTGGTTACAAGGTTTAACCCCGTACCAGCCGTGTACGTCTGGACCGCCGCAAATTGGATAAAAACAATGGACGTCGTGCCTACCGTGATAGGCAGGGGCGTCTGCTGGACCCAAGACGTATTGGCGTTGGTAGTGCCCGATATAACCAAAAGCAAGTCGCCAATGTCTATCTCGTTGGTCCCAGAGCCGCTGGTGTCATAGTCCGTGGCGCGGGTTAAGACGTACGCAACACCAGCCGTGCCTGCGGTGGTCAGCGTGTACACGCCGTTAAATGCCGCGCTGGGGGTCGTGTTGTTGACGTAGGACCCAACCTCGTTCTTTATGAGGATGCGCTTGCCAACGTCGCCAGATACAAAGGTGTACCCGTCAATAGTCAGAGTGCCGACCGCATTAGCGGTTATCGTTGCGCCCACCCCGCTTGCGCCGTTGTTATAGGTATAAGCAGACAAAGCCGCTGCGGTAGCGTAGTTACAAGCCGCATGAAAATTGATACCCGTGGCAATTGAGTCAGCGTATGACTTGTTTACAATGTCGTTGCTCGAACTTGGGGCCGTGGTAATTGTGCCCGTTGTTAACGCTATTGACGTGATGTCGGTGTTCGCGCCGCTCTGGGCTGCGCTCAGGTTAGTCCTAGCGCCTGCCGCGGTTGTGGCGCCAGTGCCGCCGTTGACCACCGCGACTATGCCAGTGACGTTGGCCGCTGTGCCAGTGGTGTTCTGGTTCAGCGTCGGGACATCCCCCGCAACGATGGCCGCAAGGACCGCATTTGTGCCGTTAGAGCGCAGGTAATAGCCCGAGGTCTGCGCGCCGGTCAAAGCGGTGATAGCCGCAGCAGCCGTCGTCTGCCCAGTGCCGCCGTTAGCAATTGGCAAGGCCGTACCAGAGTAGCTGATCGCCAGCGTACCGGACGTGGTGATCGGACTACCTGAGATGGACAAGAACGCGGGGACCGTCGCCGCCACGGATGTGACCGTGCCGCCCGCACCGGTGGCCGATAACGTACCGGCAGCGAATAAAACGCCCGAACCGATGGTCACGTTGCTGAACCCACCAGAGCCGTTGCCGTAAAGGATAGACGCGCCGCTAGTTGCCGGGGCGTAGTCAGTACCGGACACTGCCGCCGAGATAGCCGTCCCGTTGCCTTTTAAGAGCCCAGAAACCGACGTAGAAAGCGTTATCGCGGGGGTAGTGGTGCTGGTGGCCACCGTGCCAGAAAAACCGTTGGCAGAGACAACCGACACGCTCGTTACCGTGCCGCCCGGATTGCTTGAGTTAATTGTCTGGTTTGGCCAAGTACCCGTTATGGTGACATTCGTACCGGCTACTAAATTTGGTGTTGTTGTCCCTGTTCCGCCGTTGGCTACGGGAAGCGCGCTGCCGGAGTAATCTATGGCCAGCGTGCCAGACGTGGTGATCGGGCTACCAGATACGGACAAGAACGCCGGAACCGTAGCCGCAACCGAAGTCACCGTGCCGCTACCGCTAGTAGTGCTTATGGTCTGGTTAGGCCAAGTGCCCGTGACGTTTATGTTGGACCCGGCAACTATCGAGGGGGTGCTGGTCCCAGTACCGCCGTTGGCGACGTTGAGTATCCCACTAAGTGTAATAGCCCCCGTGGAGGCCGTAGACGGGCTAAACCCAGTCGTTCCCGCGCTGAAGGTAGTTACCCCGCCAGCAGAGCCGTTTGAGGCCGCTGTGATGCGCCCTTGGGCATCCACGGTCAAGTTGGTGTTGGTGTACGAGCCCGCCGAGACCGCGGTGTTTGTGAGCCCGATGGTGGGGTTGTTGGCGCCGTTGCCATCGGTAACCGTGATCTGGCCAGCAGTGCCGGTTATGGTGCGGTTGGCTATGGTCGTACCGCCCACGATGGCCAGCATGCCTGTACCAGACGAACTGGCGATAGCAGCGGCCACGCCGGTCAATTGGAAGGTCGGGTTACCCGCGATGCCGTCACCGCTAGTGACCGATAGGCCCAAGCCGCTGGTGCTCAAGGTACGGGCCGCGAGGGCCGTGGAGCTAGTCTTAGCCACGATGCCCGTTCCGAGGCTGTTTAGATTAGCCAGCGCGCCGGCAAGGTTAACCTGTAGCGTGCTCTGCGAGCCACCATCGGCCAAACTGAGCCCAGAACCCACCGCAAGGGCGCGGCTGTTGGGCAGTGTAGGTTCGTTGTTGGCCGTCAGGAAGCTCTGCGTCTGGATGGGCGACCCGGCCAGCGCAGCGGTCGTGGTCTGCACCGTGACGCCGTTTTGGACAATAGGCACCGCTTCCGTCCCAGTAATCGTCTGGGCTTGTGGAAGCTGGGTGATGGTTACATTGATCGACATGTTCAGGGCTGCGGGGCCAGTCCGCTGTTATTGCCGTTGTTCTCCGGCGTGTTCGTGTTCTGCTCGGTGCTGAGTATCTCACCGCCATAAGGCGTCGTGACTATGTCGCCGCCAGTAACTGCCACGCTCACATCAGGGCGCGGAAAGCGGATCGTGATGCGCTCAGTCTGGCGAGCAGCCAGCCGGTATGGGTCAATCTGGTCTGCGCAACCTTGGTCGCACACCAGCAGGCCGGGGAAGTTGGGGTCGTTGCGCGCAGTTGAGTGCGCGCGCTTCATCTTGCACCTGTCGCATACGAAGATCGCAATGTCGGAGCCGCCACGGGTGTCAAGGAACCGGGGCATAGTATCTACCTCGAATAGACCGAAATATTAGGCGCCAAAAATATGGGCGACTTGTCGCGCTCTTCTTGCTCGGCCATTTGGAAGTATTTTTCCGCTTGGCCTTCAAGGTACTGGATGCGCGGCATATCAACGCCGGGAAGCTCCTGTGCCATCTGGTGGCCCAGCATGTTCTGGATGGCCATGAGCCAGCGGTCAGGGATGGCCAACTGGCCGCTCAAGGCGCCCACGTCCTGCACATAGGCCGAGTACCAGACCGTCATCTGCACAAACGGGTCCGAGGGCGTTGGCCACACCGTTATGGTGGCCTGCGGGATCGTGCGGTTAAGCCAGAACTGGAACGGCTGGTTGGCCGTAAAGTTCTTATTGGGCAGGTTGGTGTAGTCATCGCGGTTGAGCCGCGACATAGTGATCTCGGTGGAGTTGTTGCCCACGTAGAACTCAGCCACGCTCAAAGTGCCGCCGCCCGTCTCGCGCATGCGGTAATACTGCGCTGTGACGCCCGGATCAATGTCGTACCAGAGCCACTGTCCGCTTACCCACGTAACGACACCGGTGTCATACAGAGTGTTCCACGTGGAACCGTCGTTGGACCATTCCAGCAGGATGTGAAACGAGCCCGAGGTGGCGGGCAGGATACCGATTGACCCGGCGTATATTGAGTTGTTTGTACCGTAGTTGACGCCAATGTAGCCGTTGGGCGAGGTCTGGGTGTCCGCCGTGGCCGTGTTGTTGTCAAAGGCTAACTGGGCGTTACCCGAAGACGCAAAGTATCCGTTGGCAATATTTGGCGTAGGGCGGTTTAACGTGCGATAGAGCGCGTTTAGCACATCGTTGCCACCTACGGGCAGCAGGTACTCGTACTGGTCAGGATTGAGGCCGATTACGGTTTTTTTGATGGCGAAATACTGGATGCCTTGGTTTATCAAGTTGCTCAGGATGTAAAACAGCGACTCCTTGGCCGCTTGCACCTGCTCAACCGTCAATTCCTCGGCCAACTTCCCAGCACGTCGCGCCCCATGGTCAATGAGCTTTTGGACCGTGATGATGGTCTGGCCAACAGTACCTGAGTAAGCCATGGCTTTTCCTTACCAGCAAGGCGCTTTTGAGGACTTGGTAACGCTAGACACGCGGCGGGTGGTTATGTGGCCACCTTTTTTGTACCGTGGAGCCGTTTGCAGCGCCGTAGATGCGGCGTTGATATTCTGCAAAGTCGGGTTTTGGTCTTGATTTGGTGCGTTCGCGCTGTCGGGCTGGCCGCTTCCGCCGTAGCTAAGGTTAAGCGGTGGAGCCGCGCTTGGCGCTTTAGAGTTGTCTCCGGGCGGCGCGGTGAACCGGGAAGCCGTACCCACCACGTCACCAAGTGCGCCACCGTTTGCAAATTTTTTAACTTTGGCCATGTTCGTTCCTTACCAGCCGGGACAGTTCCAGCGTTGCATTGATGCCCTTGCACGGCTACCGGGTTCGCTTTTATGAGCGACCGGCCCCATACGGGCACAGAAAGAATCGCGCCTTGCGCCACCTTTGGGCTGTGGAGCCTTCAGGTGCGATCCGGTTTCCCGATTGTAGCGCTCGCGTCCTTTGGCGGTAAGCCCTGCGCCTTGTTTGGCGGGGAGTTTCTCACCACGCCCGATAGCTAGAGATGGGTTTTTAGCCATGATTACCAGCAAGACTTCATCATCTTGCCGCCTGATTTCATTTTGGTGGTTTTGGCTGAGTCTTTAAAAGCCTCGGCAGTTGGTGCGCCTTTGGAGCCGGGTTTGCGCATGTGCTCTTTAGAGCCATGGGCGATACGTTCACGTTTGGCGTTAATGTTGGCATACAAGCCGCCTTCGGCCATGTAGCCCATCTTGTGCCGTACTTGCTCAGGCAAGTTAGGCAAGCCTTTGTTGCTCTCAGGGATTTCTTTAAGAGACCCGCCGCCTGCCTTTTTTACGGGCGCGGCGCGCTTGGTGCTGTACGCAATCGCCACCGCTTGTTTGACAGGTTTACCCGCATTCACTTCGGCGGCGATGTTCTTCTTAAAGGCTTTTTCAGATTTGGATTTGATCAAAGGCATGATACGTCCTTAGCTGTAGGTCTTAACCATTTCTAAAACAACGGTGTAGGTATCGCCAGAGCTTGCATCAGCGGTGCTAAAAACAATGTTTCCGTTTTTACCTGTGCCCGAATTGTTTGTGATGCCACCGATGCTTGAAAAATCATTCTCGTAATTGGTGTTGATCGTACTAAGAAAAAACGGTACATCGGTTGAGGCATCCCAGTACATACGCACTTCCAAGCCGTGGCATACCGAAGTAATTTTGTTCACAATAACACCGGTGCAGGCTTTGCCAGAACCGCTGCTGGCTAAGTTGGCCACATTGACTTTGGTCACGGCGGTCTCGCCTGTGCCATCGCTAATATTGGTGAATTTCATGATAGCCAAGCGCTCACCGTCTATCAGCGTTTGGCTTGTAACTGCATCTGCCATATCTATCTCCAATTAAAAAGTAGGGGCCGAAGCCCCTACTTTACTAGCACTTGGCTCGTCCGCCGCCTTTGCGGGCCATGGGTGGATTTACCATCCCCCGACCTGCTCCAGCAGAAGGCTTCTTGCCCAGTAAACGCATCATTGCGTTCATCGCGTCAGACGGAGCGTTACGAATGGCATTGGCTATCCCCATATCGTCATCGCTTGGCCCAACAGACTTGCCGTAGGCGCCGCCGCTCATGTCGCGCATCGGCATTTGCTGGTCATCCATGCTGCCGCCCATAGCTTTGCGCATAACCTTGCCACCCTTTTTGAAGGTGCCCGATTGCGCGGTGTTGCTTACTGGTTTTGACATCGGCTTGCTAGGCATTGCTACGGCGTGGCCAGCGTTGTTAACACTGCCCCCCGTAGCGAAGTGCTTTTTTGCAGCACCGCCTTTTTTGTAGCCGCCAGCATTGGCTTCTTTGACTTCACCAGTTACGGTGTTGGTCTTGCCGGGTTTAGAAGTATCAGCCGGACGATTTTCCCAGTTGGTAGAGCCGCCGTTTTTGAAGCCGCCAGAGTTGGACATGCGCACGCCACCAGTGCCGGTAGCACTGTCTTTTTTGTCGCCATCCACTACCTTTGTCTTCATAAACTTGCCCGCGTTGCCTTCAATGGTTCCGCCGGTTTTGTAGCCAGCCGGTTTGCCCATCTTGACCATTCCAGTGCCGTGGGCGCTGTCTTTCTTGTCGCCGTCAACTACTTTGGTCGTGCCGCCGTTCTTTAGCTTCAGCTTGGTGCCCTTGCCGCCTTCGTGCTCTTGCATGTCGTGCTGCTTAAAAGCCTTTTTGATCATGGCTTTATCTTGGGACATGTCACCGCCTTTAGCCATGCCGCCTTTTTTCATCAAAGGAGCAGCCATAGCAGCGCGACGTGCCATCATAGAAGGAGCTTTGGGGGCAGCAGCCGGCGCAGAATACGAGGTGTCGGGCATGGTATTCATGCTCTTAGAACGCATATTCTCAAAGCCGTACTCGCCGCCGCGGTTCATGCCGACGTGACCACCTTTTTTGAGCTTCAGGATAACTGAGGGCTCAGTGGTCTCCATCTTCACCATTGGTTTAAATTGGCCCATGGTTACTCTCCTTATGCTTGAGTTACGCCGAGAGCACCAACGCGGGTAGCGTTAGGGCCTACAGCAATTGCTGGCAGCGAAATGGCCATCACTGTACGAACGGTGCCGTCCGATGCAGTTGCCGGGGCGTAGGTTCCGCGGACGTCACCAGTACCGGTAGTGGCTACAGCAGTGTCTGCGGCAACAAACGTACCGGCATCTTGTGCCAGCGTGCTGTTGCTCTTGACGCTGATAACGTAGGCCACATTGAACACGCGGACTGGCAAGCCCAGAACATCGCTTGTGCCAATTAACACAGCAGTTGCCGAGCCAGCAATCGTTGCACCAGAGACTTGGAAGAACGCTTTCTTGCCGGTTACGGCAGTACCCGCAGTAGCCACGGTGATGACTTCGCTCATTGCTTGGCCGTAGTAGTCAAAACCACTTACGGTAAAAGCGCGGGCGGTAGTCGAGCAGTTCACTTTGATTGCGCGGGGCAGATCAAGCTGAAGTACGGTCGTGCCGTCGGTGCGAGTTACAGACTTTACCGAAGTACCAGCGGTCAAGGTCACTGCGCCTGCGCCAGCAGCAGTCTGCGATAGCGCGATGTTGTTGGTGACCGCAGCTTGTGGGATCACGTCCCATACATAAACGCGACCAATTGGGCCGATACCCAAGTCCATCGGTGCAGGATCATCAAACTGGATGTTGCCGTGCGCGTACATGGCCGTGCTAGAAGCGGTAACCGACTGGTTGATGGTGTAAGTACCAAGACCACCAGCGCCAGTGCCAAAGCCGGTGATATACGTGCCGTCGGTTACGCTTGAACCGTCAACGTACATACCGATAACAATGGGGGCTCCTTGGCCCAACACAGTAACGGTCAGTGTCGTTCCCGACATAGAACCAGTAAAGGTCGTGGTGTAAGGGCGGATTCCGGTTCCCATGTACGTCTGGGCCGGACCTAAAAATAAATCGTCCGAAAATTGGGGCATGGTCTGCTCCTTGAAAAGTTTGACCGATGTTAATAAAACGGGAGGGGTTAGAGGCCCCCTCCCAAGCCTTAACGCTTTTTAAGCGCCGGGAGTACCGTACATCGCACGTGGGTCGGTGAAGCCGACATCGTAACGCTCGGTAGCCTTGTAACGCATGGAGTCGGTTTCGAAGTCACCTTCCATGGTCTTTTCCAGACGACGACGCATCAAGAGCTTCATGCCCTCGGGCGCATCAGTCTGGACCCACCAAGCGGTGGCACTGGTCAAACGGCTCAACACAGCAGCGCCCTCGTCCAACAAACCAATGGATTTCACTGGGTTGATGTCGTTGTTGGCGTTGCCGGTGCGCAGAACCGATTTAAGCAGCACTTCGGCTTGGAAGATGTTGCCCGGGGCCACCACCAATTGGCGGGGAACCAGACGAATCTTCTTGCCGTTGTTGTCCACGGCCTGACGGACTTGGATCAACATTTGCTCAAGGGAGGTTTGCGACAGAACCGCAGCAGTAGCGAGTTGGTTGCTGAAAGTACCGTTCACGATGGGGTGAGCAGTATTGATCAGCGAGACGCCATCGCCGCCGGGGTAGGCGCTGTTGAACGCTACGTTCAAGACGTTTGCGGACAACAGTTCCTTGGTTTCCACCAGCGATTGTGCCAAGTGACGTGCGTACACTTGACCCAAGCGGATGTGGTCGCCGTCTTCTACCAGCACTTTGGTCAGGGCAAATGCCAGACCATAGACCTTGTAGATGTAGCGCTTCAGGAACAGAACGCCACCCTGTTGGTACGTGACGGGAGTACCGTCAGGCAACTGGGGCGCCGCGCCGAAACCGTACAGTACGGGCTCTTCGTGGTAGTTACGTGGGATGCCGTCTTCTTCACGGAACACGCGGCTCCATTCGTCGGCGCGTTGGTCATAGACTCCGTCGAAGCATTCGTTGAGGATAGGCTCAACGATACTGCGAAAGTCCGTACTTCTCATTGGTGCAGCCATTGTTTATTCTCCTTATGCAATAGCGGTGAATTGGCCGAAGTATTGTGAACGTGAATTCACAACGCGGACAATAACGTAGGAATCGCCCCAAGCATTATCCGGGTAGGGAGCGATGTCCACCACACGCATATCGCCTTGAACGCCGTTACCGACAGCCGTCGAAACGCCAAGAGTGGCGGCAGACAGACCGGTGGTATTGGAACCAGCAGCAATGTTGGAGAAGTTGTACTCATTCCCGAGGGAGGTTTGAGCAATGGTCGCATCGGTTTGAATTTCATAAACGATGTTGGCATCGTTGTAAAAATACGCAACGCAAGAACCGGTTTGGTAGGCAGTGTTAGCGGGCCAGTAATTGGACACGCGACGACGGCCAGTGGTATCAGTCCACTCAACACCAGCGAAGGCGCCGCTATAAGCAGCTCCAACAGTAGCGATGATGATAGTACCAGCGGATGGGTTGTACTTGACAGGTTGACCCTTCAAGATATCGGACGAATAGGCCGATGCAATACCGCCAGCAAGCGCCTGTGCGCGATCCAAACCAGAGGGGTGGAACGCAGGACGCAAGCCAAACGGAGCAGAGGTAGCACTCATATAAACTCCTTAGTTAACCCGAAAATACGGGCATGCGATTGGTTTGCTTGTCAACAAAATTGCCCATCCCTTCACCCTCAACCTGCACCAGCGATTTGCCGTTGCTGTCCCGTGCGCCTTGAAGATTCTCCACTTGGACACGGATTTTTTCCGCTTCCTCTTGGGGCTTATCGTGGTG
>Ga0209084_1000301_pt1 | contig 47282 bp, 24 predicted proteins | sample C_130820_MF_Meta_FD_187309 | JGI IMG/M metagenome (GOLD analysis project Ga0209084, IMG submission 187309) | Freshwater microbial communities from Lake Croche, Canada to study carbon cycling - C_130820_MF_MetaG (SPAdes) (version 2) | ecosystem: Environmental > Aquatic > Freshwater > Lake...
ACCAAGTGGTAATACTCCTGCATTAACTGTTGATACTGGCAACGTTGGCTCAGCAACTAACGACGAAAACGCTATCATTACCTATGCTTACCACACAGGCGGCAGTTTATTACTTGGTGATATTACTAAACAAGTATCGACAACTCGTTATAAAGTTAAAAATGCAACTGCTACAGCTATTGCTAAACTAAAAGCAACTATTGCTAATGGTGCTGGAGAAATGAACATTGTTGCTACAGACACCGATGGCAATACTTACTACGTTATTAAATTAACATCACGTAAGGCTACGTTAGTTCCAGCAGCCGTTGCACGTTTAAGTACAAGCGCAGGCACAATTTTTGCACCAGATAATGCCGGTGTTTATAAGATGGTTCCTTGGAAGTTTGACGCAGCCGCAACTGGTTACGTACAGATCGAAAACGCTTAATTAGGACAGGGGACTCCGGTCCCCTACTAAGGATAATAGATGTCAAAGATATTAAAAATTACCGATGGTGACTACAAAGTCAAAACTGGCTACGCAGGTACTATAACATTAGATACCGGCCCGCAAGCTGGCGCAGTTGTTATTACAGGAAGTCTAGTTGTAAACGGTGATTATACTATTGTTGAATCTGAAACGTTAACAGTCAAAGACCAACTTATTGAACTTAACGTAGGGGAAACTGGTCCAGGTGTAACAAGTAAACCAACTGATACTAGTTTGTCTTCGGGTATTCGTATTAACCGTGGTGCAGATAATACTCCTGCTAGTAGAGATGTTCTAATAGTGTTTAAAGAACAAGAACCTGGATTCCCGCCGTTATCAATAACTGGCAGAGGTACTATTCAATTTAAATATTCTAACGGTGACCCAGTAGCAATCAGCACTAACAGTATTAGTGTGCCCAACAACGGCAATCTTGGACTAATCAATGCAGGTAATGGGTATGTAACAGTATCCGGTACTACTAATTACGAAAAGAATGCATTTAGCTATACTGCATGGGAACTTGCAGGTAGTCCACGTCCAGCGTATGCTGCTGGGGCGGCACTAATCACTGTAGGTGACGATGATATTATACCAAATTCAAAAGCACTTAAAGATGTTATTGACTCATCTCTATACTATTATAGAACTCCAGTAATTTTAGAAGGCGACACTAGCGTACAAACATATGATGATTCTGCAGGTCATTCACCTAGTAGAATTGAATTTAAAGTTAACAATGCTCTGCGAGGAAAGTTTATTGACACTGGATTAGATGTTGACTACGTTAATATTTTTACCAATACAATCAATAACGCAACCAACAATTTAGTGTTAACTTCAACAGCGGCTGCTAAAATTGTTGAACTTAACGCTGTATTACAATTAAATGACACTGGACTTGGTCCAACAGCGATAACTGGTTCAACTAAAATATATACACAAGATTCAAATACTACGCCAGGTCCGGGCAAAACAGGTATATATTTTACCAGTTTAGGAAATTCAGACGAACTAGTTGCTAAGAATAGAGCACTATTGTTTAGCATACTATTTTAAGGAAAGAACATGGCAATCAAGAATACAGCAATTCCAGCAATAACAGATACATCAATTTATACTAGCACTGGCGTTAATGCCATTACAACTATCATTGTATGTAATACTAATACAACTCCTACTACTGGAGATAGAACATTAACTCTATATGCAGTTGAAAATGATGCAGGTGATGTTGGTGTGCCTGCTACTGGAAACATGATTGTACAAACACTAACAATTCCAGCTGGAGATACAATAAGTTTTGACCAAGAAAAAATGGTGTTAATCAACAACGATGCTATTTTTGCTTTTGCTAGTGATACTGGATTAACAGCAACAGTAAGTACATTACCGGTATAAGATAATGAGATTTCTAAAAACGTTAACACTTAATCGTAGAGCAATATATGATAGTCGTGTTGTCTTAAACACTGACAATACGTTTACGGTTGCTGATAGCACTGCTATGATTGTACCAAAAAGTCAAAGTTCGTTAGCGGCCGTTCAGACCAACGGAATGATACGTTATAATACAGACACTAATCAATTTGAAGGCCGCCAAAATAATGTGTGGCGCGAATTTAGATTTAAAGAACCTACTGCTATGACAGTACAATATCTTGGCGTAGGTGATGATGTTGAAGTCGATTTTGGACCATTAACACCTGATCCGTACACACAGTATACTACTATTGAAAGCGGTACAACATGGAACGCTGTGCAGATGGCCCAAAATTTATTAGTCATTAATGAAACTGTTTGGCAAATTGGTGGCTACGACTTTACAGTTGTACAGAAACCTACAGGACCACTTGGTGCGTCTGAAACTTATATAAGATTTGTTGTTGCTATTGGTACAGGCCGTCCAGTCTACGTTATCCACAACACTGGAAGATAAAAACCTCGCTAAATAGTGTATCGGAGCACTAAATGGCGAACAATCTCGGAAGAATTTCCGGTCAACTTTTAAAAGATAACCTTACTCGTAACGGCCATGATCTTTCATTTCATGCTGCTCTACTTACAGGTGACGACCCCGTATTAAAACTTAACGTAACTAATCGTTATGTTAGCATCAACACTGATTCTACTTCTAAGGATCTGTTTGTCAACAGCGTAACTCAAACTAAAAATTTAATAATTGACCCTGTATTACTCAACGGACTACAAGGTAAATCATCATTAAAAATAAGTATTAGTGGAAACACTATTGTTTCCACACAAGATCTTAATCTTTCCGCAGCTACCCAAGTAAATGCAAACATTATTGATACTGATAATATACGCATTGACGGCCGTGTAATATCAACTACAACTCTCAATACAAATTTAGACCTTAGCCCAGCAGGGTCGTTAGAAATTTATAATAATCTAAACGTTACTGGGAATTTATGGGCAAAAGAAACTGCTCCTAGTAACGGAACAGGAAATATTACCCTAGACGGTAACATTACATTTGGTAGTACAGATCAGTCTGGCGCTAACGCAGATACTATTTCTTTTGCTGCCGACATTAACACTGATATTATTCCTGATCTAAATGAAACATACAGGATAGGATCTAATACACAACGATGGGAAGGGTTATACACTGAACTAGTTAACGGTGAACAAGCGTCAACGCTAGCACTATCGTCCAGCGGAGTTAACTTAGTATTACGACCTGGCAAAATTTGGTATGTTGCCACCGACGGTCTAGACACTAACGTTGGCAATCATCAAAGCGGACCCTTTGCCACAATCAAACACGCACTTGCTGAAGCAACTACTGGTGACACAATTCATATCTATCCGGGAACATATACAGAAGAATTTCCATTAACTATTCCTGTAGGTGTGGCAGTTAAAGGTACCGGCATTCGTTCAGTAACAGTGCAGCCAACTGTTCCCACACAGTCAAACAATGCGTTTTTACTCAACGGTGAAACTACTGTTAGCGATCTAACAGTTAAAGATTTTTATGCACCGGGATGTGCATTTAGCTTTGCTCCTGGATTTACAGTTTCTACTCGAAGTCCATATGTACAAAATATAACAGTAATTACAAAAGGTAGTGTTACTAGTCCAACAGATCCTCGTGGTTTTGATCAAGGCGATGCAGGTGGTGGCGCTCGGGTCGATGGAAGTCTAGCAACATCAGCTAGCAAAGAAGCTAGTATGTTGTTCCACAGTGTAACATTTATTACACCAGGTGTAGATGCCCTAGTAATGACTAACGGTGTTCGTGTAGAGTGGTTGAATTCATTTACATACTTTGCCAACAGAGGCATGTATGCTACTAATGGTACACTTGGACTAGCAAGCCTGGGTGTTAGATTTGGCGCTGAGATTCGAAGTATAGGATCTGCAAACGTCTACGGAAACTACGGTGCAGAAGCTAACGGCGCAAGTACATTGATGTACTTGATACAACATAATTTTGCCTACATTGGTGCTGGTAAAGATGTTACTAATGATCCTAGTTTGAACATTGCTGCCAACGAAACTGTTGAACTAGCTGCTGGTAAAATCTACTATCAAAGTTTAGACAACAAAGGTAACTTTAAAGTTGGCGATGCATTTGGAGTTAGTTTTGATACTGGACTAGTAACTATCAATGGAGTATCAGTATCTGCTGGCGGAGTGTCGTCAATTAACTTCCTAAACGGTACAGCTGAAACAGTTATTGATGCTGGACAAGTAACCACTGGCAACATTAACTTTAGTGGTAATCTACTAACAACATTATCGGGTGCTGTTAATTTAGACAGCGGCACTAATGAGATTAATTTAAACGCCAATACATCTGTAACTAATAATTTAGATATTATTGGCAACCTTAGTACCGATGGCACATTAACTATTGGCAATGCATATATTGACATTGTTAGATTTACTGCTCCTGTAGAATTTGCCCTACGTCCTAAAACAGATGATGACTTTACACTAGGCGGCCCAACAAATAAAAGATGGGATAAAGTTTATCTTGACACTTCATACATTGGCAGTTACAAATTAGATAATGCTACAATTTCTACACTACCTACAAATGCAGACATTGAGTTAAGAGCAAATAGTACTGGTAAAATTTACATACCTACTAACAATGTTAGAATTGTTAACGATCTAACAGTTAATGGAATAACAAATTTTGGTGACAATGCATTAACTGCTGCCGCTACTGTAACCGGCACAATAGATCATACAGGGCTACTAGATAGAACTGGTGATACTGATCAAACAGGTACTTACAATCAAACTGGATATCTTGATGTAAGTAGCAATGTACAAATTGCTGACGTAACATTTATCAATAAAACTATCAGCACGGTAACATTAGATTCAAATTTAGAATTAGGTGCAGCCAGTACAGGTAAAGTTAAGATTCCGTCTGCAGACGTAAAAATAGATCATAATTTATATGTTACCGGCAACATTCAAGCAGATTCTGTAATAACTAATACGGATATAACCACTGATGTATATAACAATGGTAATATTGAAATCAGTTTAGATCTTATCACTACTACTTTAACTGACAGTGATTTAGAATTCCGTGCAGCCGGCACAGGTAAAGTTTATGCAAGTCAAGATAACGTCAAGTTTGATCTTGACTTAACTGTTGACGGTACCACTGCATTAAGAACTACAAACATAACTGGTGCTATAACTCAATATGGCAATTACATTCAGACTGGTAGCACACTGCAAACTGGTAATAGATCAATATCTTCTCAACTAAGAGTTCGTAGCAATGCTTATTTTGACAGTATGTCATTTGTTAACAATACAATTACCACTACTGACACTGATAATGACTTAAGATTAAGAGCCGAATCAACTGGTATCATTGATATTAATGACAATGCTACATTTGATCAAAATTTAAGAGTTAATAGCATAACCTACACTAACGGTGTAACTAATTCTGGTATAATCACATCCGATATTTTCAGTGATGGCGATATAGAAATCAGCACAAATAATATCAAGACTACTGTAGGTAGCAACAATCTACGATTGTTAGCCGCAGGGACTGGTATTATATCTGTACCAAACGATGCAGTTGAGTTTAATAGTAATTTAACAGTATTAACAAATACAAATTTAAAAAATACAGTTATTGGCACAGGCGGACTAACTCCGGTACCTAAAGATATTTCATTAACTGGGGACTATCTACAAACTGGTGATACTTTACAAACAGGTAATAGAGGAATATCGGCTCAACTATTAGTACGTAGTAATGCATACTTTCCAAATGTATCGTTAATTAATAATGTTATAAGCACTAGAATAACCGACACTGACTTACAACTAAAAGCTGTTAGTACCGGCATCATTGATATCAATGACAATGCTACATTCAATCAAAATTTAAGAGTTAACAGCACAACCTACACCAATGGTATAACTAATTCTGATACTATTGCCTCTGACACTTTCAGTGACGGTGATATAGAAATTAGTACAAATAATATCAAAACTACCGTTGGCAATAATAATCTAAGATTGTTAGCCGCAGGTACTGGCATTATATCTATCCCAAACGATGCAGTACAATTTGAGAATGATTTAACAGTTAACGGCTCTACTAGTTTAAAAAATACAATCATAGGGACAGGCGGATTAACCCCAGTACCTAAAACTTTAACTTTAACTGGTGATTATCTTCAAACTGGTAGCACACTACAAACTGGTAATAGAGGCATATCGTCTAGATTAGATGTACACAGCAATGCATACTTCGATAGTATGTCGTTTGTTAATAATGTTATAACAACGACTGACACTGATACAGACCTATCATTAAAAGCGGCTGGTACAGGACTAGTTGTATTTGATGAGAATACTACATTTAGTCAAGGCTTATCAGCCGCTACCTTAGTTATTAACGGACTAACTAACTCCGGAATTACCACAGCAGGAATATTGTTTGATAATGATATAGAAATTAGTACAAATAATATCAAAACTACTGTTGGCAATAACAATCTTAGATTATTAGCAGCCGGAACTGGCGTCATATCTGTGCCAAATGATGCAGTTGAATTTAACAACAACCTAACTGTTAACGGCTCTACTAGTTTAAAAAATACTGTGATTGGCACCGGAGGCCTAACCCCTGTACCAAAGAATCTTAATTTAACTGGCAATTATCTACAAACAGGTAATACCCTGCAAACTGGTAACAGATCAATCTCAGCTCAGCTATTAGTTCGTAGCAATACATACTTTGACAGTATGTCGTTTGTTAATAATACAATTACTACAACTGATACCAATACAGACTTATCATTAAAAGCGGCTGGTACAGGCCTAGTTGTATTTGACGAAGTTACTACATTTAGTCAACGGCTAACCTCAAATACATTAGTTACTAACGGGTTAACTAATTCTGGAACTATTACTTCAGACATATTTACAGACGGTGATATAGAAATCAACGACAACTATATTACTACAACCGTAGGTAATAATGATCTTAGACTAGTTCCTAACGGTACTGGTAAACTATCTATACCATTAGATCCAGTAGCAATTACGCAGGCACTAACTGTACAAGACACTTCTATCTTAAAAAATGTTACAATTAACGGTGATTTAATACACGTAGGTAACACTACGCAAACAGGTAATGTAGTTCAAACTGGTAATTTTGATCTATCAACTGATTTGACAGTTACAGGAACAGATGCATTTTTTACAGATGTACGTATCATTAACAACCGCATAGCAACATCAACAGGTAATAATAATTTAGAATTACGTGCAAACGGAACTGCTATTATTAAAATTGCAGACAGTGCTGCATTTGGACAAACATTGACAATTAATGGTACTACTACAACTTCTACAATTAGTGCCATTGCACGTACAATTACTTCAGACATATTCTCAGATAGTGACATAGAAATTAACGACAATTATATCACAACTACAGTTGGCAACAATAATTTAATCTTAGCAGGTAACACCACTGGTGGTCCTAAGTTAGAAAAAATTAAATTTAACTCAAATGTTATTAGTACAGAAACTACCGATGAAAGAATTATCTTAACAGTACCAACAGGTAGCGTTACTATATCAGCAGCCACTGCCTTAAAAATTCCAGTTGGTACAACAGTAGATCGTCCAACATTAACTCAAGGCGAGTTTAGATTTAACTCAACTGATAATTTATTTAGAGGTTACAGCACATCTACGGTCAGTTTTGCAGGAGTATATTCTGCAGATAGAAGAACTTCTGTACTAGCGCATCCTACAAATAACACAATATTGTTTACTACTAATACCTTAAACAATATGACGGTTAGTACAACTGGCGTAACTGTAAATTTATTAACAGTTGATAATAACTTAACATTTGCAACTAATATAATTTCTACTGCTGTTACTAATGACAGTGTATATCTAACTCCTAACGGTAATGGTAAAGTAGTAATGGATGATGTTTCTTTACGTAACAATGAAATTATCAATTCTGCAAATACAGCACTGGTCATACAAAACACTGGCAACGGTTATGTAAGATTTAACGGAACTGGTGGACTTGCACTACCGGCAGGCCCCACAGTAGTTGATACTACAGGAGTAGAATTAGGTGACCTTCGCTATAATACAGACCTAAGTATCCCAGAAATCTTTAACGGAATTGACTATGTTGGTTTTGTTTCAGAAACCGCCGCCCTCCTTAACGCAGCCGAAGTCCAAGAGATTACCAATCTTTGGGCCCTTGTAATCGGTTAAAATCCAAACGAGCTAAATACAATTACTGTAAGAGTTGGCAAACTCCTACGATATTAAACTGTGGTAAACCCGCAATGCAAGGTGGTTAACCGTGAAACACGGGGTCTAAAGGAGCGCACATGAGCCAGCTTGGTCGTATTTCCGGTCAACTTTTAAAAGATAACCTAACCCGCAACGGCCATGACTTAACGTTTGACAAGATTGTGGATCCTAATCCACTTGTAGCTAAAGAAGGATTGCTCCACTTAGACGTTACTAACCGTAGAGTTGGTATTAACACCGAAACTCCAGCTTACGATCTAGACGTAAACGGTACAACAAGAACAACTGATTTAGAAGTTTCACAGCAGGCAGTTATTGCTGACTTAACAATTTCTACTGATCAAATTATCAGCGGCACTGGCACATTAAATCTAACCAACGGCACTGGCAACCAAATTAATTATCAAGCTAAGTTGGTAGTTGATAATATTGAACTTGAAAACAATGTTATCTCAACTAACACAGGCGCAAATTTAGAACTACGCCCAGACGGTACAGGCACCGTAGATATCTACGCAGATACAAATGTATATGGCGATGTCTATGTAACGGGCAATATTCGTGCAGACGGCAACATTACAGTCGGCGATGCTAACACAGATAACATTACAATTAACGCAGATGTTGCAAGTAATATTATCCCAGACGCAGATATTACATATACGCTTGGCAATGGCGGTACAGGATATCTAGCAGGAACAGAATTTACCTTAGGTGACGTTGTAGTTACAGTAAGTGGATCTGGTACTGTAGTAACATTATCAATCCCAGCAGCAGGTCCTGCTTGGGTAAACACACTGACCAGCAATATTATTGGTAAATCTTATCAGTTAGCATTATTTGGCACACCGGGAAGTTACTCAGTAAACACGGTGGGCGTATGGTCTGGTACAAATCCACAAATAGTATCAGTTACTAATGACGGACTATTAGACGGCACTTATAATGTTAGCTCAATTAGATTTGATCAACGTCGTTGGTTAGATGCTTGGGTTAAAAATCTATATACTGATGCTATTGTAACTGGCGATATCACTGTTGACAGCATTAATCTAAATTCTGTACAGGGTAAGATTTACTACGTTGCTACTAACGGCTCAGACTCTAATGCAGGACAACATCAAAACGATCCATTTGCTACTATTAAACATGCGTTGAGTATTGCAGCCAGTGAAGACACTGTTTACATTTATCCAGGTACTTATACTGAACAATTTCCACTAACGGTTCCAGTTGGGGTAGCAGTTAAAGGTTCAGGAATTCGATCAGTAAAGATTATTCCAACAAATGCAACTCGTTATAACGATGCATTTTTACTCAACGGTGAAACAACTTTTGAAGACGCAACTGTTGCAGATTTCTTCAGCGGCGGAAATTATTTCAATGTAACTGCTGCAAGTTTAAATTCAACAACTATTAATGTTGGTACTGCACCGTATGCACACACCTATGTAAGTGGAGGAACTGTCAATATTGGCGGAACAGATCGCGGTATCACTAATGCTGTTTATACGCATACTACCGGTGTGCTAGTGTTAACTCATACCGGCGGTACAGCTACTCCATCTACTAGTGTATTTGTATCAAACTTAACATTTAGTTGCAATGGCGGCAATAGAGTATTTCCAGACAACGGATATGCCTTCCGATTTGCTACAGACTTTACAGTCTCAAGTCGAAGCCCGTATATTAGAAACATCACAGTCTTAACCAAAGGTAGTGTAACTAGTTTATCAGATCCTCTAGGATACAACAAAGGAGATGCTGGTAAAGGTGCTTATATTGATGGCGCTTATGCAACAGTACTAAGCAAAGAAGCCAGTATGTTGTTCCACAGCGTGACATTTATTTGTCCGGGTGTTGATATAGTTGTTGCTACTAACGGTGCTCGCATTGAATGGTTAAATTCATTTACCTACTATGCTAATCGCAGTATGTACTTGTACAGCAGTAATGACGGTTTTGCTAATGACGGTAAGACTCGAGTTAAAATTACTAGCAAGACTGGTACTTGGAATGTTGGTAACACACTAAGTTATTATGATACAGATGGTACAACGTTAATAGCCAGTGGTATTATTGAAAGTATTGGTGACGACTTTTATAACATTGACGGGCGTGTATTAGGATTTGAAGCAATTGCAGATCGTGCTGGCAAAACTATTACAGTACACGGTAATGCAAAATTATCAACCGCAGTTAAGAAATTTGGCACAGCTAGTCTAGCCCTAGACGGTACCGGAGATTATCTGAGCACTGCAACTTTTCAAGATTTTGCATTTGGTACAGGTGATTTTACTATCGAAGGGTGGATTTATCCAACCGTTGGGAGTGCATATCAATCAATATTTGATTTTAGATCTGCGGCTATTGAACAAGCAATTTATTTAGGTATCAATACCAGCAATCAACTGTACTTGTATGTAAACGGCGTTATAACTATTACCACTGCCGCAACTGTATCGTTGTCTGCTTGGACTCACGTAGCATTAGTTAGAAGTACCGCTTCTACAAAAATATACATAAATGGCACACAGTCAGGTTCTTCATGGGCAGACATAACCAATTACGGCACAACTAAACCTTTACGTATAGGTGCTGACTGGAGTGCCGCATACGGATTTACTGGGTATATTGATGATGTTAGAATTAGCAGAGGTGTTGCACGTTATACAACAACATTCACATTACCAACTGTACAGCTAACTGGCGATTTGGACACTGTACTATTATTAACACTTAACGGTACAAACAATAGTACAGCCATTGCAGACAACGGCATTACTCTACAAGACCTAAGAACCAGCGCCGGAGGCCGAGCAACAGTTATTGATTTTGCTGATTACTCAGACTTTGGTGTAGAAGTGCGTTCAATTGGATCAGCGGCTGTTTACGGTAACTATGGTATCTACGGTGACGGTGTTGGCGTTATTGCTTATCTAATTGGACAAAACTTAGCCTACATTGGTAACGGTGCTGCCACTACTAACGATCCTAATACAGTTATACAGGCTAATGAAGTTGTTGAACTTAACAAGGCTAAGATTTTCTACAACAGCGTGGATCACAAAGGTGATTTCCGTATTGGAGATTTGTTCTATGTTAACCAAGCTACTGGCGAAGTTAGCTTTACAAACTCAAATGTTACAATTGGCACAAGCCTAACATTTGACAACGGACTAGGCAATGTAACATTCTTAGATGCTACTAAAATTGAAACTGGTGATTTTAGAATCAGCGGCAACACCGTTGAAACACTAACACAAGATTTTAATGTTGACTCTGCTACTAATCAAATTAACCTACAGAGTAATGTAACTGTTACTGGTAACTTAGAAGTTACTGGTGATGTAACTGTAGGCGGTAACGTAACTATTGGTAATGAGTCAACAGACGTTGTGCGTTTTGTTGCAGGTGTTGACAGTGATATTTTACCTAAGTTAGATAGCACATATGATCTAGGTACTAGTACTGAACGATGGAGTACATTATATTCTACAACATTAGTTAATGCTAAAATTCAAATTAGTACTAATGTTATTACCACTACTGATTCTAGTTTAGATTTAACTCTACAGGCCAACGGCACTGGTAGGATTTATGTACCATCTAATAATGTTGAGATTACTAATAATTTAACAGTTAATGGTGTAACTGATGTACAAGCGTTAAATGTCACAGGCACATTAACACACGTTGGTGCTGTAACACAAACTGGAAATGTAACACAAACTGGAAATATTGATTTAACAGGCACATTTACTACTACTGGATATGGACAGTTTGCTGATATTAAGATTGATAACAATACCATTAGTACAACTATTGGTACTCATGACCTTATACTTGACGCTGCTGGAACTGGACGAGTATATGTACCAGATAGTGATGTTGAAATAACACAAGATCTTACAGTTGGCGGCTTTATTAACCTTGGCTCGCTAAATGTAGACACTTCAATTAGTTCGTTAACATTAACTGCCGGCGACGTTAAAATACAAAGCAACTATATTACCACACTTACAGGTAATAATAATTTAGAATTACGTGCAAACGGTAGTGGATTAATTTATGTTCCTTCAAATAACGTACAGATTGATAACAATCTAACAGTATTAGGAACTACTAATCTAAAAACTACCAACATTGGAGTTGTTGGAACTCCGTCAACCGTTACGCATGTTGGTGCTGTAACACAGACTGGCGACTTAACACAGACTGGTAGTACTGAGATTACAGGTACACTAACTGTTGGCTCTACAGCACAATTCCAAGACATTAAAATTGATACTAACACTATCACAACTACTATTGGTACTAATAATTTAGTATTAAGTGCTAACGGCGCTGGTAGAATATATGTTCCTACAAATAATGTTACTATTGAAAATACATTGACTGTAGTAGGAACTACGACCACTGCTGGCATTAGTAATACTGGTACGGTTACATCAGGTACATTCAACACTACTAACGTTTCCATAACTAGCAACAATATAACAAGTAGAACTGGCAATAGCAATCTTGTACTTGAAGCAGCTGGTACTGGTAAAATTTATGTACCAAGTAACAGTGTACAATTAGATCAAAACTTAACTGTTAACGGGACTACCTATCTAAAAGATACAACTGTTGTTGGTACTGTAACACATACTGGGGCAGTTACTCAAACTGGCAATTTAACACAAACTGGCAGTACTGAGATAACAGGTACACTAACAGTTGGATCTACTGCGCAATTTCAAGATATTAAGATTGATACTAACACTATCACAACTACTGTTGGCACTAATAATTTAGTGTTAAGTGCTGCGGGTACTGGTAGAATATATGTTCCAACAAACAATGTTACCATTGAGAATACCTTAACAGTAGTTGGAACTACAACTACAAGTACAATTAGTAACACTGGAACAGTAACTTCGGGCACATTTAATACCAGTAATGTTTCCATAACCAGCAACAATATAACTAGCAGAACAGGCAACAGTGACCTTGTACTTGAAGCAGCAGGTAGTGGAAAGATTTATGTACCAAGTAATAACGTACAATTAGATCAAAACTTAACTGTTAACGGCTCAACATATCTAAAAGATACAACAGTTGTTGGCACTATAACACATACCGGAGCAGTTACTCAAACTGGTAACTTAACTCAAACTGGCAGTACCGAGATAACTGGTACGCTAACAGTTGGATCTACAGCACAGTTCCAAGATATTAAAATTGATACTAATATCATCACGACTACTATTGGCAACAATAATTTAACATTAAAAGCCAATGGAACAGGTATTGTTATCATACCAGATGACGATGTTAGCATAACACAAACATTGACAGTTACAGGTACAACTAGTACTACAACTATTAACAATACCGGAACAATAACTTCCGATACATTTAATACTACTAATGTTTCTATAAATGCAAATAACATTACTAGCAGAACAGGTAATAGTAATCTTGTACTTGAAGCTGCTGGTAGTGGAAAGATTTATGTGCCAAGTAATAGTGTACAATTAGATCAAAACTTAACTGTTAACGGAACAACTTACCTAAAAGACACTACTATAGTAGGGACAGTGACACAGACTGGTGCTGTAACACAAACAGGCGACTTAACACAAACAGGTAGTACTGAGATTACAGGAACATTGACTGTAGGTTCCACTGCACAGTTCCAAGATATTAAAATTGATACTAATATTATCACAACAACTGTTGGTAATAACAATTTAATATTAAAAGCCAACGGTTCTGGTATAGTTATAATTCCAGATGACGATGTTAGCGTTAGTCAAACGCTAACAGTTACCGGTGCTACAAGTACTACAACTATTAATAACACAGGTACAGTTACTTCTGGTGTTTTCAGTACTGGCAATATAAGAATTACCACAAATAATATTACTACAACAGTTGGCAATACTGATCTAGTACTTGAGGCTAGTGGCACTGGAAGAATTTATGTTCCTAGTAACGATGTTACTATTGGAAAAACTCTAACTGTTACTGGTTTAACAACCTTAGTTAATACTGGAATTACCGGCACATTAACTCATGTTGGTGCAACAACACGCACAGGCGACGTAACGCAAACTGGAAGTTATACCCTAAATGGAAACTTAACCGTTTCAAATATTGCACAATTTAAAGATGTTAATATTACTAACAATGTAATTACCACTACATTGACCAACAGTAATCTACAACTAGGTGCTGCGGGTACTGGGATTATTTCTGTACCAACCAACAATGTCACTATTGATAATAACTTAACTGTTACCGGTACTACATATACTGCTAATATTAACAACAGCGGAACAGTAACAGCTGGAACATTTAGCACCGGTAATATTAGTATTAATGGAAATACTATTCAAACTACTGTTGGCAGTAGCAACCTACAACTGCAAGCCGCAGGCACTGGCTATATTCAATTAGAGCAGTTTGACGTACAAGAAAACGAAATTAGAATCAACACTGGTTCTGATATGGTACTAACACCTAACGGTACAGGTATTGTTACTGTCAATTCTACACAGAGTATTAAATTACCTGTAGGAAATACAGCAGCTCGCCCAACAGGTGCTGCCGGTATGGTTAGATTTAACAGCCAACTGTCTCGCTATGAAGGTTACAACGGAACTACATGGGTAAGATTAGATGGTGTTGAAGATGCAGACGGTAATACTAAAATTACAGCAGAATCAACACCTGGCGCAAACGATAATACTATTCGCTTTTACACTGATGGAACACAGGTTGCAGATTTAACATCAACAAGATTAAATGTTATTAACGTTGATGTAGATGCAATAAACATTAATAATAATGTTATATCAACAACTACCACTGATACTAATTTAGTGTTAAACCCTAACGGTACAGGTACTGTGCGCACAGGTAATTTTTCAATCAGCGGAAGCACAATTACAAATACTGTAAATAACAGTATAACATATTTTAATCAAACCGGCGACGGATACGTTAAAATTAACAGCACTGGCGGATTTGTAATCCCAACAGGACTAACCACTGAACGACCTCCGTTATTTGACATAGGTATGATGAGATACAATACCGATCCGGGCAACTATCGTGTTGAAGTATGGGACGGTGCAAACTGGGTTAATGCAGGACAAGCAGCAGGTGGTGGGGTAACACTTGCAGAAGCACAAGACATTGGAATTGTCAGTGCAATTATATTTGGATAAAGAACATGGCATCATTTTTTAGAAATAAAGTAGCTAAAGAAATAGGAACAACTCCTGTTCAAGTACTAGCAACAGCACCAAATAGTCGAATGACCGTTATTGGTATGAGTTTAGCTAACTTAACAACTGGAATTGTATTAATAGATATTGAGTTAACTGACGATTCTGAAGTCACAGGCTATTACGCTAAACAAATTTTAGTTCCTCCTAACTCTAGTTTACGTGTCGTGAACGGCGGTGAAAAATTAATTTTAGCAACTAGTAACAGCTTGACTATTACCGCAAATGTTGCAGATGCTGTTGATGCAATTATTAGTTATGTAGAACTAATCTAAGGAATTATTATGACATATTATATTGGACAAAACAATGCATTGGGTGAAATACTAGGTGAAGGTAATCCTAGATACTTCTATGCAATTCGTCGAGATGACGACGGCCTATTATACTTTGCTAAAATTGATCAACTCACTGACTTAGGATCTATTACTGTTAACAACTCGGGTCTAACAGAAAATGACTATACTGATTTTGAATACGGGGTAGATTTCTTTGAAGGACGACTAGCAGAAGATCATTCAAGACCATATAGCAACTTACAATGGGATCAATACCGTTGGGACAGTAAAAATGTATATTATTACATCAATACCGCCGGAGAATTTATAGTGCGTATTAATCAAGCATATGTATATCCGCCCGAACTAATCGTAACTCCATAATTAATTAACGTGTAAATAGAGAATAAGGAATATAAAATGGCATCAGAATTTAAAATTGGCAGACTGCGATATACATGGAAAGGTGTTTGGACAACAGCTACTTTCTATAATAGAGATGCGGTTGCATCTTATAACGGAAAAACATATGTATGTATAGTACCACATACGTCTACCGATTTTTATGCCAACTATCAAAATATAGAGCCAAGTGGTGAAGTTAAACCGTACTGGGTAATAATGCTGGAAGGTACTAGCTGGAAGGGAGATTGGCTACCTAATACATTATATACTTTAGGTGCAATTGTGCTTTATGGTGGGGCCGTTTTTAAATGTATAGTAAATCACACAAGTACATCTACTATAACATTAGCCAACTGGGAATCCTATGTTATTGTTAACAGTACATGGATTGGCAATTATTCTTTAAATCATTTTTATAAACTTGGCGATACTGTTAAGTATGGCGGTATTGTTTATCGTTGTACCACAGAACATACCTCATCTAATGTAGTAACATATCCAACATATGTTAATTGGGAAATTGTAGATTCTGGTATCGAATATAGAAATACCTGGTCATCTACTAGTGTAGCATATAAGATTAATGATATTGTTAAGTATGGTCCAGATTTATGGATTTCAAGACAAGACCATATTTCTGCACTACCATTTGATGCAACCATTGATCCTCTAAATGTTACAGCAATTTGGCAACTATGGATGCCAGGTATTGATTATAGTGCAGCCACTACATGGGATGCAACTATTATATATCAACCAGGCGATACTGTAAAATACGGTGGGTACTCATTTATAAATTTAAAAGTTAATAATATTAACACTGTACCATCAACTCACACACAAGGATTAACTCCAGAGTGGCAGTTATTAACTACGGGGTACGACTTCAATGATGAGTGGTCAACCGGTGTTTCTTATAAGATTGGATCAGTAGTTCGTCGATCCGGTAATTTATTTGAGGCATTACAAGATAATGCAGCACAAGACCCTACTGGTCTAATTGTAACTACTACCTATACCGCTGCCGGTAGCAGCGGTATAACTCTAATTGTTAACGATACTACCGACATATATCCTGGAATGATTATTTCCGGTGTTGGATTTACTAAAGGACAATTTGTTACTAGCGTAACAGACAGCGTCACATTAACAATTAGTCAACCACCTTACTCTACCATTGTTGACAATCAACAGGTATCATTTGCAGGAATTAACGGTGATTACTGGGTACCTCTAGTACCAGGTACTCGCTGGAGAAATAGATGGGTTGCCAGTACTAGTTACGTAGTAGGTGACTTAGCAGTTTGGGTCAATGCTACCTATCGTTGTATTAGAACACATACATCTGATGTTGCTAAAAGACCTGATAATGATGTAAGAACATATTGGGTAGTTGAACTAAATCACGACTACTATAATGTATTAAACATTAAAGGTGATATTATTGTTAGTGTAGCCGGACAAAATCGTGCCCTCCCTATAGGACAAGAAGGTTACTTGCTAAAGTCAGTGTTGGGCGTACCAACATGGTCAAATGTGTTCCAATCTCCTGCACTATATTATGTTGCTCCGTCGGGCACCGACGCAGTTACTAGTGGGTATACTTGGGATAATCCTTTTAAAACAATCAAATATGCATGTGAAAGAATTGCAGCTGGCACGTTAAATTCCACTGCAAAAGCACTACTAAAACAAAACAAAGATTTTATAGTTGAAGAAGCATATGGATGGCAGGTGGCACAAGCATTTCCTCAATCACTTGACGCTACAAGAACAAGGCGCGATTCAAGATACTTGATGGATGCAATTATATATGATCTATCAAGGGGAGGCAATAGTCAAACCATTGCATTTACAGTTGCCTTTTTTGATAAAGAGTATGGTAGTAAATTTATTACGCCAGCAGTTGCTATAGAAATTGTTTATTTTATATCAACAATAACTCAAATATTTTCACTAGTTACTACTGTTTTAAATAATACAGTAGTTGGTACACCGTATCAAACTGTGTTCTCGCAAAACTTTGGAGAAGTTACTGATTTAGCCACAGTAATTACATCAGTACAATCGTATCAAAGTATAATTGTTACTGCACTAACTAATAAAAATATTAGCAGCATACCTCCAGAAAATCAAGGACTAACTGCAACTTTGATGATCAAGACTGGTAACTACCATGAAGAGTTACCTATTGTTGTTCCTGCAAATACTGCCCTTAATGGTGACGAACTACGCAGTGTAATAGTTTATCCTAAAAACATCATCAACACAATTGCAACTAGATCAGTTGCCGGGTCAAATTTATTTACTGTAGTAACTACGGAGGGTATGGGCCCTAATACTCCAATTCAGTTTGTATCAATAAATCCAGTATCTGGATTTAGTAGCGTTTTTAGTGGACTTACTGCCGGACAAACATATTATGTTATTGGTACTTCTATTACAAGCACACAATTTTCAGTAAGTACAACTCCGGGCGGTGCACCGGTTACGTTGTCAAACATTACCGGACAAATGAAAATATTTGGCGGTGATGCATTGAAAGACATGTTCCGTGTACAAAACGGAACAGGCATTAGAAATATGACATTGTCTGGACTGTTAGGTACACTTACAGCCCCAAACGCATACACCACACGTAGACCAACTGGAGGTAGTTTTGTAAGTCTAGATCCCGGACTCGGAGCTAACGATACTAGCGCATGGATTTATAGAAAAAGTCCATATATTCAAAACGTAACAACTTTTGGTACAGGGTGTACAGGTTTAAAAATTGACGGTAGCTTGCATTCTGGCGGCAACAAATCTATCGTATGTAACGATTTTACACAAATTGTAAGTGACGGTATCGGAATCTGGTGTACAGGACCAGGAGCATTGACTGAAGCAGTATCTGTATTCTCGTATTATGCATATTCTGGATATTTTTCTGAAGCCGGCGGACGTATACGTGCTACTAACGGTAACAGCTCATACGGTAATTATGGAGTAATTGCTGAAGGATATGATACTACTGAAGTTCCAGTAACTGGCACAGTTTATAACAGATATTACGAAGCCACCGCAACTCCGCTAAGTGCATTAGGAGCAACTGCTAATATTCTCAAACTTCAATATAGCCATGCAGGTCAGGACTATCTAACTCCTACTACTAATTTACTAAAGTATAGTAATTCATTTACAAACTGGACAAGTGATGGTAATATTACGTTAGTACAGTCAATTTTAAACCCGTACATTAATCAATCAGACGCATGGCTTGCAACTGGCAATACTTCAGGAACTGACAGTAGTTATTTTGCTCAATCAGTTACTATAGCGCCGTCCGGAGCTTCATATACTGCATTGAGTGGTACTAACATAACAGGTGGCGGGTTAGGAGCAACTTTTGATATTATTGTAACCAGTACACAATACATTGTGACTATTAATGATGGTGGTTCTGGTTATGTTGCAACTAATCAAATTCGTGTCTTTGGAGCACAGTTAGGCGGAATTACTGGAGTTAATGATCTAGTGATTACAGTTACTGAATTATCAGGAACTACTATTACTAATATTAGCTCTGACGGGACAGTTCAGGTGGGTAGTATTCAACCGTATACTGCAAGCATTTTCTGTAAGCAAGGTACTGCAAATATATTTGATTTATTTGCTACATTTAGCGGATATTCAACAGCAACAAGTAAGATTAGTTATAATTTTAGTACAAATACCATAACTGCAGGAAATGCTACAGGCGGAATGATTCCATCTGTATTTTCAATAACTCCTGTATCTAGTAATCCTGGTTGGGTTAGATTATCATTCCGTTTCTACGATGTATCCGGTCTAAATACCAGTTTACAAATAAAAATTTACCCAAGATCTCAACTTGGTAATTCTGGATATACATTACTATACGGAGCACAGTTAGAATTAGGTACTAGATTAGGTTTTTATCAAAGAACTACTACTGGAAGATATACTGGTTATGCAAACTATGATATTGTGGGAGCTGGTAGTGGAGTAGAATTGGTTGCAGACGAGCTTAGACATAACGGAATATATCAAACTCGTTTATTAGAAGTTAATACAATAACTGGAGGCACAGGATACAAGTTAGCAACCAATAATGCACAAGCAGGGACAGCATCAAGTATTACGATTGCAGGCTCAGATGTAGCTGGTTCTAAAGATTATCTTGGCATGAGAGTATTTGTTAACAGCGGAATTGGCGCAGGACAATATGGAACAATCTCAAACTATGATGCCACTTTAAAAATTGCTTCAGTATTAAAAGAATCATTTACTCAATTAGACATAACAGCTAGTTCATCTACAGGTAATATTTTTACATTAGCAGGGCTATCCGATGTTTATTCATTGTATTCTAATCAACCTGTACAATTTGTTCCTACAACATATGATACTACCGTAACACTAGTGGGCCAAAGTTCAGTATTAGTAATTAGCACAATTGGCGGTCAGACTAACACTATGTATGCAGATAGTACTGCACAACTAACTATTGATATGCCTGTAAGATTCTCAGGAACAACATATGGCGGAGTGACTTCAAACTTTACATATTACATAACGTCAATTATTGATAACAATAATATTCAAGTAGCATTAACTATTGGTGGCGCTGCTATTTTCTTAAACAATGCAGCCGGTAGCATGTCATTAAACTATCCTTCAAATACTAGTTATTTAGGTGGATCAACAACTAATATGGATATAAATTTACCCATATATTTTACGGGACTAGTCTTATCTAATATTGTTGCCAGTGCCGACTATTATATTAATGATGTAATTGATAGTAATAATTTTACTATATCGGAATCATTGGTAACTCCGACAGCCACTGCTACTACTGCAATTAGCAATAGCATTACTGTTGATACTAGTGATACGTTAGTTCCGTTGAATCCAATTAAATTTACAGGAACCACATTTGGTTCAATAGTACCTAACACCAAGTATTATATAAGTCATATTATTGACTCTACAAAAATCACAATCTCCGGAGTTGCATTAACTACAGTTGCAACTGCAACGCAAGATCAAGGAGATTTAATTACGGTAGGTGATACTACAGGATTTGTAATAGGCAATCCAATCATATTCACGGGAACTACTTTTGGAGGAATTGTTAACGACCGAGTATATTATGTTTCATACATTAATAATACTACCTCATTAACTGTCAGCTCAACATCTTCAGCAGTATCTTTATCAGTGACAGCTACATCAGCATCAATTGTATTGAGTGGTACAACATATACTAATGTTATCACAGTTGGATCATCAAGTAATTTAACTCCAATGTATCCTGTAACATTTTCAGGAACTACATTTGGTGGATTAGTTACCGGTCCTACATATTTTATAACTAGAATATATGATGCTACCCATATAGCAGTTACATCGTCAATTCTTTCAGTAACTGCAACTGCAACAGCACCAACATCAAATTTGATTACAGTAGATAGCACAGCTGGATTTGTTGCTAATAATCCAGTTATATTTGGGGGACCAACATTTGGCGGACTAGTATCAGGTCAAGTATATTTTGTTTCTGCAATTAACGATGGCACAACATTTACAGTTAGTGCAATTTCTGGAGGATCGGCAGTGCCATTGACATTAGGAAGTGGTTCTATTACTGCAAGGACCCCTATTGCAAACACTGTATTAAGTTCGGCTAGTGGATCTATGGTTGGCACTACTAGAGCCAGTTCAGTGCCAATTGCACTATCTACTGCTACTGGATCTTGCATTGTTAGAACAACTGGACCACTACTTATAGTTACTACAGGAACTGGGGTGTTAACTGGAACAAGTACTACCGTAAAGAAATCATTAACTAGCAGTGCTGGTAGCATGGTTGGTACATTTAGTGTGCCACTACTAGGTGGAATTGTCTTAGGAACTACTTACTATATCCGTACTATTTCTATAGGTGCATCAAATACTTTTACTATTACAAGTGTAAGCGGCGGCTCTAGCAATGTTACATTAACCGACACTAGCGGTTCTATGAAAGTAGGACATGTAGGATGGGATCATGTAAATCCTGGAACTCCGCTAGTAGCTTCATTTGATTCAACAAGTATCTATAGCATAGAGCCTCGAATTGTATATTCAAAACCAGGATTTATGGCAACATCATCAGTAGGAGTTACACAAGCCCCTGGCACACAGTACGTGTCAGTAGGATACGGAAATGGAAAATTTGTTGGGCTTGCAAATAATGATGCAACACTTGCAGTTAGTACAACCGGCACCAGCTGGACCCAGCAAGCATTACCATACTCGGCATCATGGACTAGTATTGCATATGGTGCTAGTTATTGGGTAATTACCTCGTCAGGAGGTAGTGCTATTTCTGGATCTAGAGTAATATACTCAAACAGCAATTTAGCAACATGGAAAACATCTTACTTGCCGTCGATTAGTACCTGGAGTTATGTAGCATACGGCAACGGAATATTTGTTGCCATAACAAATAATTCTGCAAGTGCGGCATATTCAACAAATTTTGGAGCCACATGGGTTAGTGCAACAGGTTTACCAAATGCCACATGGTCAGGGCTGGCATACGGAGGTGGTATATTTGTTGCAATAACAACAGGCGGCACACAAGCTGCTAGAAGTATAGATGGCACTACATGGACATCTAGTACATTACCTGGCTCTACTACTTGGTCTAGTATTGCATATGGTAACGGAAGATTTGTTGCAGTATCGTCAACTTCATCTAAAACAGCATATAGTTTTGACGGCATCACATGGGGTCAATCGTTGTATACCGTATTGGGAACAAATGTTGCCTACGGATCTGGAATATTTGTATTAGGAGGCGACGAAACACTTGGTCCAGTTGCTTATATAAGCGAGGACGGGATTGTATGGAGTAGAAAAACTGCGGTGCCAAACATAGGACCTATGGTTTTTGGAAATACTACACTAGGCGGCACATTTGTTTCGGTAAAAGGACAAAGTTTTGCAACAGCTATTGATGCTGGTAGTCAGACTAAAGCAAGACCTACAGTAGTTGCTGGCAGAATTACTGAAATTAATGAATTTGATCCTGGATCAAATTATTTAACTAATCCCACAGTGACCATTGTTGATACTAACGCTACAGTATTAGCGTCAGTAACTCCATTAAAAGGGTCAGGTGTACTTGGAAATCCTACATTTATTAATAGAGGAGCTGGATACAATACCAATACTACTACAATTACAATTAATGGTGACGGCTACGCTGAAAAATATCAAACCGGTTTAGGTGTCATTGTATCTGGATTATCAGTATTACCAGTGGCTGGCGACAATCTTGCAATTACCGGTAATGATACAATCTATAAAGTAACCTCTGCAACACTATTAGATGGTACAGTTACTCCTAATATACTTGCTAAAGTATTTGTATCTCCAGAAGTAACAGTTGGATTGTCCCCTGCACATCTTGCCGCAGTATCAATTAGAACAAAGTACAGTCAAGTACGATTAACTAACCATGACTACTTGAATATCGGATACGGAAATTTTCAAGAATCAAATTATCCATTATTACCAACTACTACAGAATTATCACAACAGAACGAGGCGGTTGATGCTAACTACGGTCGTGTATTCTACTCATCAACTGATCAAGACGGCAACTTTAGGGTTGGTAAACTCTTTGCAGTTGAGCAAGCTACTGGTATTATTACTCTAAGTGCTAGTCAGTTTGGATTAAGTGGATTAAACGAGTTGAAGATTGGTGGAGTTGCTGTCGGCGGCAACAGTGTTATTATTACTCAATTTAGTACAGACTCTACGTTTGTTGCCAATTCAAATAGCATTGTACCAACACAAAAAGCAATTAAAGCATATTTAGGTGCAAAATTAACACAGGGCGGCTCTAATACATTTACCGGACAACTAATTGCTGGTACTGTATTAATTGGTGGGCCTGACAAAATTTCTAGCACAATTGTTGAAGGCAACGACGGCTGGCACGTAAGAATGCCTCGAGTAGTGAATGTAAAAGGCATAAATGACGGCAATGGCGGCGGTGCAGGCGGCTGGGATGGCGACGGGATGGCGATGATGTATTTCCAAAAGAGCTTTGCTGCTGGAAATATAGAGCAATAAAATCAAAATAATAAACTAAGATAAATATAATGTAAAAGGACGGAAGCAAATGGCTGAATTTAAACTAGGTAGAATTAGATTTGTATGGAAAGGTCAATGGACTGTAGGAACTCCATATTTAATCGACGACGTAGTAAGTAATGGTGGTAAGAGTTATATTTGTGTTGTAAACCACACTGCTGCTGGTCTCTTTAATACCGACTTGGATTATATACCAAGTAAATGGAATATCGTTGCAGATGGCACACAATGGAGTGGCGATTGGCTTCCAAATCATTATTATAACCCAGGTGCGGTTGTTAAGTACGGTGCATTAGTTTACATTTGTAAAACTGGTCATACTTCTGCAACCTATGTATCTCCAACATATTTAGGGTTAGAGCAAGATTCAAACAAGTGGGAATTATTTGCCACTTCGTTTAACTGGGCAGGAACTTGGGGTGCTGCTACTAGATATCGAAAAAATGATTTTGTAGTTTACGGCGGAACTACCTATGTATGTAAAACTCCTCACGTGTCTGCATCTACAACTGCCACTTTGACAGCTACAGGATTTACTGTGGCCGCCGGCACTGCAACATTAACTTATGCAAGTCAAGCAGTAGCTCCGTATGCTGTGGGATCAACTATCACCCTAGCTACGTTTGCTCCAACGGTGACTAGTTCTCCAACTAATACAGTCAATGCAACATTTACAGTTTTAACTTGTACTACTACACAGTTAACATTTGCGTTAACTGGTACATATACAGTATCTGTATTAGGAACAGTTACAGGAACAAGTCAATTAGGATTAGAATTAGACTCGGCAAAATGGGATACTTTTAATCAAGGTATAACATATTTAGGAGATTGGAGTTCTTCTGCTGTTAGATATAAACAAAATGATGTAGTTAAGTATGGCGCAGATCTTTGGATTTGTACAACGCCACATACATCTAGCGGAACTACACTTGATACCGGTAAGTTTAATGTGTTTGTTAACGGACTCCAATTTGAAAGTAGCTGGAATAATTCTACACAGTATCAGATTGGCGATAATATAACTTACGGCGGCTATTCATATATTGCTAAGACAAATAATATTAATAAGCAACCAACTGCTAATGTTGGTGACTGGGCAGTATTTACTACTGGATTCAACTTTGTAGGTGAATACAGTGACGCAACTAATTATAAAGTTGGAGATATTGTTAGAAACGGCGGCTATACATATGTTGCTAAGGCCGATAATATTGCACAACTTCCTCAGTCAGCAACTGCCTATTGGTCAAGATTAAACAGCGGACTACGTTGGACAGATACTCCGCAAACTTACCTAGCAGCTAGTTCAGGTACTGTGACTGGTACTGGTAGCGGTGCTAAATTTGATGTAACTCGAATTGGTACTGTATATAATGTTACGTTGACTTCGGGTCAAGCCGGCACAAATTACGCAGCACTAGATAGAATTAAAATTTTAGGAAGTGCTTTAGGCGGTATTAGTCCAGCGAATGATATTACAATTACTATTACAACAGTCTCAACTGGAGCAGTTGCCACATTTACAACTTCTGGTAGATCAGTAACATGGACGTCTGGAACAAGTTACCTATTAGGTGACACTGCATCATTTGGTGCTAATAGTTATATATGTATCAATCCGCATATTGCATCGAGCGGTAATAGACCAAATGCTGATACACAAGGCGATTATTGGAACTTACTAACTGCTGGTTCAGAAATGAACATTCTTACCACAACTGGTGACTTGGCATACTACGGTGATAATGGTCCTCAAAGATTACCAGTTGGAACAAACGGTCAAGTTTTACGTAGCCAAGACGGTGTGCCAATCTGGGCAAACTACGGATTAATCAATAACTTAGTTTATGTAGGACCATTAGGTCGCGACGTAGCATATCCAGAAGCTGGAGCAACTATTGACCAACCATGGAAGTCTGTTAGATTTGCAGCAAAACAAGTTGAAGAAGGATATTTAAACCCTCAAGCTAAAATGCTGTTGGTTAAAAATAAGCAGTTCATGATGAAAGAAATTACTAATTGGGTAATTTATACATATACTGTTAATATTTCAGCAGCTGAATCTACACAAGATGTGTTTACATGTGTAACAACTGCTAATCTAGTAGCTAACATGCCTATTAGTTTCACTGGAACTGTTGGCGGAGTAGTTGCAGGAACTACATATTATGTTAAAACAATTGTTAGCAATACAACATTTACTATTTCAGCATCGTCCGGCGGTTCAGTAAAACAATTAACTGATGGCACTGGCACAATGACTGGTACTTTAGTCTATGATCATGATTTCTGCGAACGTGATACAGGATTAATTGTTGATGCATTAGTACATGATATTACACACGGTGGTACTGGCAAGACTACAACGGCAGCAAAAGCATACTATACTGCCGCAGGCAATGCATATATTAATAGTAATTTTGGTGCACAGACTACTCAAACAGTTGCAGCCTATAATTACCTAAGTACACTAGTAGCTAAAGTATTAAGTAACACTGCTTGGAGAAATTATCAAGCAATGAACGGAATTACTAGTGGTGTGATCCAAGTAATTGATACATCATTAACTGCTGAAGATGGCACTGCAACCAGGGCCGCCGACTTAATATCAATAATTACCAACGGTATTCTTGCAGGCTCAGTGACAGCCATAGCAAATCCAATTTACCCTAACACTACTATTTCAGTTAAGACTGGTACATTTACAGAAGTGTTACCAATTGTAATTTCTCCGTATACTGCTGTGGTAGGAGACGAGTTGCGCTCAACAGTTATCCAACCAGCGACTGCAAATGTATTGCTGGTCAACGATAAGGCAAAAACTACATCTGCACTAAATCGTATTGCCGCAGTTGCTGGTAATATTGTTCAAAATGTTGCAGTAACCCCCACTGCTGGCAATACAGAAACACAATATTTTGTCGGCGGATATGCAGGTAGTGGTACAACTACTACCGCAGTTGGCACAAAGACTTCAATTATATCAACAATTTTATCAAGCGGTCTTGGATCAGTTCCGAGTACAGTATTAGCGGATCCATCAGGATATGATGCTGGATATTTAAATGCTCGCAGATTAATCTATGCAAATAAGTCATTCTTGCAAGATGAAGTTGTTGCATTTATGAATACAAATTATACAACATTGTGGAACACTACTCTAACTGCTCCACAACGTTCAGCATGTACACGTGACATTGGTTATATTATTGATGCATTGCGTTATGATTTAACATACGGTGGCAACTTAGAAACTATAGTCGCAGCAAGATCATACTATAGTAATGGCACATTTGTTGAAAATACTGCTGAAAAAACAGCGGCATTAGCAGTACAGGCAAGACTAAAAGCAATTATGGGATATATTGCAGTTGGTGATAATGGCAGTTGGACTAAATCTGCTGGCAACAGTAGTTTACAAGATGATTCTTTACCTCATGGTTCTGCACCAGCAGGCGTGTTTGCACAAGATCGTATCCAAGAAATTTATGATACAATTAACACTGGTGAAACACCCGATACAATTGAACCGCCTACAAGTTGGGTAAGTAATGATCTTGTTCTAGCTAAACTGGCAATTACAAAACTAAAAGCCGGTATCCAAGCAGGTGCAACTCAATACATAAGTACAAAATATCCTACATTATCATATAATGTTGATACATGTTTTAGAGATGTAGGTTATATGGTTGATGCTGTCGCGTATGATGTAATGTTTGGTAGTAATTTTAGATCTATCAAAGCAGGCATGGCATACTACAGAGCAACATCATCAGCTCTATATGTAATTGCAAATCAAAAGGCAGCAACATTAGACGCTATAACATATATTGATACGGCAATTAAACAAATAACAAATGGCCAAAGCGGTTCGGTTGGTAGCACATTAGCTGTCTCTAGAGTAGAAGCTAGTGCTAACGCTATGTATGATATTGTTGCTAGCGGATTGGGCGCAGAAACAACTTTAGTATTACCAACGCCAACTGGCGGAAGCGGCAATGCATATGACAGCAACTACCTAAATGCAAGAACACAAATTATAAATAATTATGCATTTATAAAAGCTGAAGTTGCTCAATATCTAAATGTTAATTATAACGCAGCTTGGGTAGCACTAGGTGCAACTGGCCAGGCAGGATGTGCTAGAGATATCGGTTACATCTTAGACGGGGTACGATATGATATTACCTACGGAGGTAACTTACAATCACTAATTGTAGGTAGTGCATACTACTCAAATTATATTTCAACTATTAACACAACTGATATTCCTACAACCGTTGCAGCCTATGCTAGATTAAAAACAATAATTGGACAAGTTGCACAACGTCAAACAGTGACAACTACCGTAGGATATAGCGGACCTTCGCAGACATTATCGGGTACTGGTGATACTGTAGGAACTGCCGCTACCTTTACACAAAGTCGTGTACAAGATGTTATAGATTGGGTTAATAATGGCTATGCAAATGCAACTATAATCCCAAGCATAACATGGGCCAGCGCGGCCTTACAAACAGCATTTGCCGCTGTACAGGCTAAGAAAGCTGAAATTCAATCAGACACATTATGGTGGGTCTACAAAAACTATCAAAACTTAAACTTTAATGCTACACTATGCTCTAGAGATGCAGGTTACATTGTTGATGCATTAAGTTACGACTTAGTATTCGGCAGCAACTTTGCCGCAATTACAGCAGGTAGAAGTTATCAACGTGCTACTAGTTCGGCTCAAGTTGTATCAACACTACAACGCCAAGCAGAGTTAGGCTCAATTAACTTTATCAAATATAAAGTTAAACATATTGCAGCATCTGGTGCAGTAGCACAGATCAATGCACTTGTATCTGATATGACTGGATACATTAATGGAGGTGCTATCCCTCGAAATCAATGGACTAACCCATCAACTGTTACTAGTGCATATGCAGGTGCAGCAGTATTATTAACTGATAATACGGAATTCATCAAAGCTGAAATAATTGCGTTTGTGACAGCTGGATATCCAAGCCTATCATATAGCCATGAAAACTGCGCACGAGATGTTGGTTATATCCTTGAAGCATTACGTTATGACTTAATATATGGGTACGGTGTAGGTGGCACTGGCAAACTGGCTACACTACAAACTGGCCGTGCATATTATTCTGCATTAACTAGCGTATTTGAAATCGCATCTAGCGAAAAAGCAGCAACTCTAGCAGCCTATGCATACTTAAAAGCATTAGTTCAAGCAGTAATTACTGACTCTGCAACAGTTACTGGTTATGCATCTTATCCATACCAAGGATCAGTAGCACGAGTGAGAGCAGCTCTTGGACAAACCGTTGGATCTGTTGGTGCATCAACATCAGTAGGCACACTAGTTGATGGTATTACTAATATTATTAACAACGGTATTACTACTGGTGTTCCTAGAATAACTATTACAACAATTGCCAGCGGTACAACATTTACCAGCGGTACACACGGACTAGCAGTTGGAGACGAAGTTATTCCACAATCAACTGCAAACGGTCTAGTTAGCGGTACAACATATTATGTACAATCAACACCATTGACTACTACATTTACGTTGGCTGTATATCAAGGTGGTCCTGCAATATCAACATTTACCAGCGGTACAGGATTATCAATTCTTGCTGAAGTTGTTAACATGCCAAGCACTTCATGGGTAGCATCATCATTGGTTACTTTAAGAAATGCTATTCAAGCCAATAAAGCAAGTATTAAAACTCAAATTACGCAATACATTGCTACTAATTATAGTACATTAACATACAATGTAGCTACCTGCGAAAGAGATATTGGCATAATTGTTGACTATATTGGCTACGACATGATGTTTGATAGCAATGTTCTGACAATTATGTCTGCAAGAAGTTACTATCGAGCTCAAGCATCTCTAGTACTTGGTTCACAAAAAGCAGCAACCATTGCATGTTTTAGATATCTAAAAACATTGTTGCTAGCAATTGTAACTACTAATGCTACAGCAAAACGTAAGGTCAAGGTGTTAATGGATATTATTATTAACACTATGATAAATGGTATTGGAAATACTTCAGAAGTAACTGGTACTGTAACTTATAAAAATGATACTGGACTATTTAATGCAGCAGAAGCTCTAAGATTAAACAAAGAATTCTTAGCAAGCGAAGCTACTTCATGGATTAATACTAACTTTGGCGGTACTGTTACTGCTACAACTGCAACTACTAACTTGTTTACAACCAGTGCAGCACATAATTTAGTTGTAGGAGATCCTGTTAACTTTACAGGCTCTGTAATTACAGGAAGTAGTGTGATACAAAATGTTACATATTACGTATTAACAACACCGTCACCTACTACATTTACACTAAGTGCTTCACAAACTGTTCCAATTGCAATTGATGTAACTGCTGACGGAACTGGTTCAATGACAGTAAGATATTCGTATGATGTAGCGTTATGCAAACGCGATATGAAAGAATATATCGAAGGTATTATCTATGATTTAAGTTATACTGGAAATTATCGTTCATTACGTGCTGCAGAACTATACAACAATGCAGTTAGCGGCTCAACACTTGCTAACATGTTCTATGTTAGTAACGGTACTGGTTTAAGAAACTGTACATTGACTGGACTAAACGGCGGACTAACTGAAGGTAATGACTACGGAACAAAACGCCCAACTGCTGGCGCATATGTAGCATTGAATCCAGGATTTGGTCCTAACGATTCAAATGTATGGGTACAACAACGTTCTCACTATTCACAGAACGTGACAATGTTTGGTACTGGTTGTACTGGTGCTAAGATTGACGGTGCAATACACGCTGGCGGCAATCGTTCTATGGTTAAAAACGACTTTACAACAATTCTAAGCGATGGACTTGGAGTATGGTGTACTGGTGCTAATTCGTTAACTGAATTAGTTTCAGTGTTTAATTACTACGGATATGCTGGTTACCTAGCAGAGCTAGGCGGACGTATTCGTGCAACAAACGGTAATAGCTCATATGGTACATATGGTACTATTGCTGAAGGAACAGACACGTATGAGCAACCAATTTTTGCAATAGTTGATAATCACCAACAAGAAGCAATTATTAGTAATACTGTAGTAAATGGTGTTGCAGGAACTATTCTTCGAGTAGAATACTCTAACGCAGGTATTAACTATACTAATGGTGACGTTGGTATTAGTGGTGACGGCATTAACGTAGTAACTATTACTGATGAATACCGTGATGGTGGCGTATTTGAAACTAGAATATATGACCTAAATGATGGCAACGGATACGGCGGGTCAAACTATGTAAATGCTATTAACGCTGCTCAAGGTGGCGCGATAGGTGAGTTAACCATTGCCAACTCCGATGTTGCACTAGCAACAGCATATCCTACTATGAGAATTATGATAACTGCTGGTAGCGGTGTTGGTCAATTTGCTAATATTTTAGATTATAACAACGGTAATAAACTTGTAAAAATTTATAAAGACAGTTTTACTACTTTAACTGTTACTGCTACTGCTATTACCAATAATTTGTTAACGGTTGCAAGTACTGCTACTCTATATGCGGGAATGCCTATTTACTTAGGCACTACAGTTAACGGCGTAACTGCAAACACTGTGTATTATATTAGAACTGCTAATTTCTCTAGCACACAATTCTCTGTTAGTACTGTTAGTGCAAGCGGTGCAGCAGTTACTATTAATACAAACACTGCCAGCGGATTAACAATTCCATTGTATGCCGCAGGATGGGATCACGCTGTACCTGGAACTACAATCAATAATGCAATTGACTTAACTTCAAGTTACATTATTGAGCCACGCATTAGTTACACTGCTCCTGGATATACTGCAACCACAAGAACTGTACCAACCAACACATACGCTTCAGTAATATTTGGCAACGATAAATTTGTTGCAATTGGCAATACTGGTACTGCTACAGCATACAGTGCAGATGGAAAAACATGGGCTTCAGGCGGTGTACTACCAGCTAGCGCAAGTTGGAATCATGTTGTCTTTGGTGGAGGCTCTGGAGCAATCGCTACAGCTACAGTAGGCGGCATGGGCGGCGTTGGAGCAACATTAGTTCCAGTCATGGGAACTGCCAATAGTGTTGGATTACCCGGAGTGGATCAAGTAGTTGGTGTTACTATTGTCGATGGCGGCAGAAATTATACTACCGCTCCTACTATTGTGTTTACGCCTACTAGCGGCGGAGCAGGCGCAGTTGCAGTATGTACAGTGCTGAATGGAAAAATAGATGCTATCTATATTGACAACGTAAATTATCCAGGTACTAGTAACGGAGCTGGATATAATTCTCCACCTACCGTAGCTGCTGACAGCACAAAAATAACTAAAATGGCAGTAAGCCAGTGGGGTAGAAATTACACCGCACCACCTACAGTTACATTAGGTGCTCCTGTTAGCGCAACTGCATGGGCTAGTCTTGGCAGTGCAACCAGCGGCCTTTATTATTCATATGCTAACGTAGTTGGATTAACAACAACGACCAATTATTATCAAGCAACAAGTTCTGGTACATTTACTTCTACAACACCTATCTTCCAAACAGGAACAGGATCAAGTGGTACATACGGTGTTGGGTTAACTTATGTAGGAACATTAGCTACTGGCACTGCTGTTTTAACTAATTCTGGCGTAAGTAGTATTACTATTGTTGACGCTGGAAAAGGTTATACAAGCACTCCTACATTATCTATTGTAGATACTGCTGCTAAGTATGTTGCAATTTCTGGTAGCGGTTCAACTAATTCTGCCTACTTATTAGCCAGTTCAGCAAATACTGCAAGTTGGACAGCCGGCGGCACATTACCTACATCTACAATGACTGGTTCTGCATACGGAGTTCTCAACGGTGTTAGTACATATGTAGTAGTTGGCGGCACCGGCGCTAGTACAGCAGCATCTAGTACAACTGGTATAACATGGACTACACGTTCATTACCGACACTGGGATCTGGTAGCTACGCCTCAGTATGTTTTGGTAACGGACGTTTTGTAGCAATATCAACAGGTTCTACACTAGCAACTGCAACAAGTACAAACGGATCTACATGGGTAGCAGGTGGTAATTTGCCAGCAGGATTTACTACGGCAACAAGTATTAGCTACGGCAACGGACGTTTTGTAGCAATTTGTTCAGCATCAGGAACAGCAACTGCTTATAGTATCGACGGTGGTACTACATGGAAAAGTTATGGTGTTGGATTACCGTCTACACAGACATGGTCTAGAATTAGATACGGTCAAGGATTGTTTATAGCAATTGCCACAGGCAGTACAGCATGTGCTACAAGTCCAGACGGTATTAACTGGACAGCACAGACTATGCCAGGAAGCTCATCTACATGGTCAACACTGGCATTTGGTAACATAGGCCATAGACCATTATGGGTGGCAATGAGCTCAACTAGTGGACAAAATGCAGCCTCAATCAACACCGGTGCCCGGGCACTGGGACGCATGAAGGCAGCATCTGGTACTATAACAGAAGTTAGACTAGTAGAACCTGGTAGCGGATATCCTCAAGGTACTGTAACAGTAACAACTGATACAACTAACTTAATCACCGCTGACACTACTGAAAACTTAGTTGACTCCCAGCCAATTGTATTCTCAGGCGTTAGCGCAGGCGGATTAATAACTGAAAAACTATACTTTGTTATTGGATCAACTATAACTAGCACACAATTTAAAGTTAGTCTAGTAGCTGGCAGCAGCACCGCAGTAGTATTAACAACGGCAACTGGCCTATCTGGTACTTATAAAGCCGGTCCTATTATAACACAATTTGATCCTAATAAGGTCAAAACAGTATCACTAAATCCAAGAACTGGTAATGGAGCACTAGCTAATCCAAGCTTCTATAACAGAGGAAACACATTTACCACAGCAACAGGAACCGCCGCAGGTGACGGCTATGCTGATTTGTATCAACCTAGTACATTTGTAGCTATTAGAAATCTATACAAAGTACCACAACCTGGATCAAACGTAGTGTTTAGTTCATTGCCAAGTACATGGTATAAATTAGTTGCTGTAACTAATGTTTTAGGTACTGCAGGAGAGTATACTGCTACTTTCCAAATTAGCCCAGGAATTAGCGTATTACAAGCACCAACTGATGCTGACCTAGTTACTACTACAATTAAATATAGTCAAGTTCGTTTAACAGGACATGACTTCTTGTATATAGGTACTGGAAATCAAGCGCAGACTAACTATCCGTATGTTGACCCTACTACGGCTAGTATTGCAAGACAAACTAATAGTAGTGGTGGCGGACGAGTGTTCTTTACCTCAACTGACCAAGACGGTAACTTTAATGTTGGTGGATTGTTTGGAGTACAGCAATCAACGGGTACAGCTACATTAAATGCCGATGCGTTTAACTTGTCGGGACTACAATCCTTACAGTTGGGAGCATTAAACATTGGTGTTGGCTCAGCAATTATTACACAGTTTAGTACAGATCCGTATTTTACTGCAAATAGTGATAACGTTGTACCTACACAACGAGCAATTAAGAGCTATATTACAGCCCAAATTGGTGGCGGACAGAGCTCATTAAATGTAAATACACTAACGGCAGGTGTTGTATATGTTGCAAATGATGCAATTTCAACTACTAGTGGTGGCCAGCTAGCTGTAAAAGCAAAAATGAATTTTACAGGCGGAATTGACGGTGCTCCAGTAGCATTGGGAATCTTTTTACAACGATAATTTTGGAGAAATAAAAAATGGCAACAGGACGATTAGCATCAGTAGCAATAGCTGCAACAACAAATACTACGGTATATACAGTACCGGCAAGCTATTATACAGTGTGTAACATAACACTGGTTAATAGAAATACTACCGCGATTACTATTAGAGTAGCAATGTCTACTGCGGTGGGAGCACCTCCTACACCAAACGTAGAAGAATGGATTGAATATGATACTATTCTAGTTCCAAACGGAGTTTTTGAACGTACTGGACTTGTACTACAGGCAGCTATGAATTTAATAGTATACTCATCAGCTGCCAGTGTAGGCTGTACAGTCTACGGCATTGAAACTTCAACAACTTAATAGGTGAGATAATATGGCACGTTTTAATACAGTATCGAGAACGCTAGCGGTAAACACCTCAACAGTGTTCAGTTATGCGTTCACCGGCGGATTAATTACACTAGGCGGCTCGGCCGGCTATACTGTAACTCTTGTTGATCCAAAATTTTGTCCGGGACAGGTACAAAACTTTTATAATTCCACCGGCGGTAATATCACACTTTCTGCACCAGCAGGAGGTTCAGTTATTACCGGACCGGCATTGAGCAGCGCACAAAGTCAAACAATTCCCACTACTGCGGTGATCAGTGTTACTAGCGATGGTACTAACTACATTTTAACTAACGATCATGGTGGCCCATTATTGGCAACTACTGCAACAGTGAGTAATACACTGGCAGTTACTACATCAACTACTAGTCCAACAGTTCAAGGTGCAACAACTACTAGCGGCACATTAACACTCAAATCTACAAGCAGTGCTACAAAAGCTGCTGCTGGTATTTTAATGAATGACGGTATTGCAAGTTCCAGTACTACTACAGGTACATTAGTGGTAACTGGTGGTGTTGGTGTAAGCGGAACAATCTACGGTGCATTAAATAGTACCAGCGTTACTCTTAGTACTGCAGGTACTATTGATGGTATTTCGGTTGGTGCAACTTCAAGAAGCACCGGAGCATTTACTACATTAGATGCAAACAGCACAGTTGGCCTAAGTGGATCAAATGCTCAGATTACGATTAGTCCAACAGGCACCGGTTCAGTAACCGTTGCTCCAGCAACTGCTGGTAACATTAATAATATGAACGTTGGTGCGTCAACACGGGGCACCGGGGCATTTACTACCTTAGCAGCCAACAGCTCAGTTACTCTAAGCCCGGCTAACGCTCAAGTTGCAATTAGCCCGTCAGGTTCTGGGTCAGTTGCTATGCAACCTGCCACAGCCGGCGCTATTGATAACATGAGCATTGGCTCTACTACACGCGGCGCAGGCGCATTTACAACTCTAGCAGCTAACAACACAGTATCAATGACTGCTGGCGGTACTAGCACTAGTTCAGGAACTGGTACATTACGGGTCACTGGCGGTGTGGGTGTTACTGGTGATATCTACGTTGATGGTATGGTCAATTATAACTATGTTGAAAACGTACAGTCGAGTAGCTATCAATTAGCATTAACTGATGCTGGAAAAGTTGTTTCATTTAGTGTTGGCGGAGCATCAACAGTTACTATTCCTTCAAACGCATCAGTACCATTTCCAATTGGCACAGTTGTTATTATACATAAAAACACAGCAGGCGGGGCTGGCGCACTAACGCTGGCAGCAGCAGGTGGCGTAACTATAAGTAAAACTGGTACATTTGGTAGCTACGAAGAAATATATTGCCGTAAGCGAGGCACTGACAATTGGTCAATTGTTGCGGCAACTACTGTTATAAGCCCAACAGTATCAGGCGGAACAAGTGTGGTAACAGTTGGTGCTTCTCAAGTACGTACATTTAATAGTACAGGAACCCTGACAGTTAGTTAATTAACACATTTTAAAAAGATAAGGAGAAAAATATGCCATTTATTAGCAGCATACGAGGAAATTACAGACAAGGAAACGTTGAAAGATATCCAGCTGAAAAATACGAGATTACCGGAGGTGATAAAGTATACACACTCGGTGGTTATAAAATACACATGTTCACCAAGACTGGAGAAGCTAAACTTACAGTAAATTATACTAAAAAATATGCAGAAGCAATGGGGCTAGCAGACGCTAGCGCCGGCCTGGTTGCTGATTATCTAGTTATAGCAGCCGGTGGATCTGGGGGGAATTTCTTTTCTACTAACGGCAACGGTGGCGGCGGCGCCGGCGGATATCGTGCAGGAAGTTCACCATTTACCACAACCTATGTTTCCGTTGGTACTGGTGGCGGCCCTACTCCATCTGGCGGTGCTTTCTTTGCCAACGGTAGCCCATCATATATAGGCCCAATTTCATCTGTTGGTGGTGGTGGTGGCAGCATGTATTATGGCAGTGGCCAACCAGGTGGTTCAGGTGGCGGAGCGGCAGCTAACGGCTGGGGTGTTGGTAGCGGCACACCAGGACAAGGTAATCCGGGAAGTAGCTTTGCATACTTCTGGACAGGCGGTGGCGGTGGCGGTTCAGGCGCTGCTGCTCCTAACCAACAAGGCGGCCCGGGAACTTCTAGTAGTATTACCGGGTCTGCAGTTGGTCGTGCAGGAGGCGGTGGAGGCGGTGGCAATAGTTCAGAGCCAGGTGGCGATGGATTTGACGGTGGCGGCCGTGGACACGGATCATGTCCACGTTGGGGATATAGCTTTTATACATTCTATGTTGAGCCAGGTTGCAATTCTTGGGGCATACCTTTTGGTAGAGATAATACAGGCGGTGGCGGCGGCGCTGGCAGCTACTGGGCACCAAACATTGGTTGGTTCCAAGGATCAGGATACGGCGGCTCAGGCGTAGTTATACTTAAATATCCTACTTAATAAGAAATTTATGCCACAGTTTAGATCAACATATAATATATTCAAAGACCCAGCAGGTGATACAATCCATGACGATAATTGGTTTGACTCTGACAAGCCAATTTATCCTCCAACTTTTGATTGGGATTATCAACGTCCCATGACCATAGAGGATGTTGCTATATGGGAAATGATATGGTACTCATCTGGCGGATTTGCGTTATATGTAGCATGGTGTCCGTATGCTGAATTTTATATGATTACACATGAGCAAATTGTTCATAATCCTAGTAACTTAGAACTATTCTACGGGCCAATGGCTATGGAAAATGCATATAAAAGGGCCAGAGAATTAGGAATGCAGGTATATTTAAATAAAATATGGGTGGACGATAAAGACATGTGGTTGCATGTTCCGCCTCCGCCTGAAGAAAAGAAAATTATTCTGTTGTAAGACAATAAAAAAGCTCCGTTGAGGAGCTTTTTATTTGAATATAAAATTCATTGATATACTAATTCGATCGGTTCCACTAAGATTCTTATTAACCTGATGCAGCAAGTTTGATTTAAAAATTAATAATGTAGAATTTATAGGAGTATACGAACATGCTTTATATGATGCAGCAGTCAAGTCAGCATCAGCAATTGGTAAGTTACACATATCAGTAAAGTGTTCTGAACTTTTAAATGTAATATCTCCGGCATTTTTTTCTGCACTTACATAATATACTGCACTAAAATGCGAATTAGAATGCTGATGCAATTCTTGATAATTTCCCGGCATTGCAATATTAAACCAAAAATCGTGGCATTCTAACTCTTGTATTTCTTTCTTAACTCCAAATTCTTTAGAAAAATTTAATACATGTTGCTTACATGTCAAAATAAAATCATTTACAATTTGATCATTATCTTGCTTAGGATCGTAAGTCTCCATTGTGTTAAATGTGTCGCAAGCCCAATTTGTATTAACTTCAGAATTAAATTTTATTTTTAATGATTGAGCTTTGTTTGCAAGGTAACTATTGTGTTTTGAGAATTCTGCTAATGACTCCGCAAAAATTAATGTTGGAAACCATGCTTTTATCATGATGTAAATGAAATGTAAGACTTTAATCCTGAGTTTGTAGTCGGAGCAACTGGGGCAGGGGTTGAAACATCCTGCCTAGCTACCATAGGCGGTTGTCCTTGATCTGGACGAAATCCTAGGTTCTTTGCCATTTGATGTCGCTGCATAGCAACTTCATCAGATACTTGCTGACCTTTAGGAACAGCCATGTGATCACCGATATTGTCTCGTTTGTCATACTTCCATTCAGCATGTGGACCGTTTGCATCTACATAATGAAAAAATCCCTGCACTTGCCATGCATCGTCCGGTGCCGTAAATTTTTCTCTCCAATGCTCTACATCAATTCCCCTATATATAGCCATATCGCCTGGTTGTAAATCAATAGGAGTACCGTCCATAAAAATTGGCCATGAATATGACGGATCGTTATACCAGAAATTAAAACACACTGTTGTTGAAATTTCACAAGCAGGACGATCTTGGTGGGAAGTTAACTCGTCGCCTGGACGATACACTCTAAAATACGAATAAGTAGGTAATAATTTTAACCCTGTAGTTTCTTCTACCTTGTGCTGTAATATTAATAACATTGCTTCCATTAACGGATCTGCATATTTTGAATGTGCTCCAATAACGTGATCTATATCGGGGCGAAAATCTTGAATCTCGTCAAATAATGCATACTGTGTTATTAGATCAGTAAATTCTGCAGATACTGCAAGTCTAACTACTATAAATTTATTTTCTTTAAACTTTTTAATTAAATTACTCATTTTGTAATCCTCCTATCTTTTGTTATAAATTTCTTTGTTGCAGTATAAGGACATGTAGGTTGTTCATTTTGAGATTCAACTCGATCAACCAGTCGTCTTTTAGATTGATAAAACCCTACCGAGTCTCTACCGTCTCGTTGGAATAACAAATTGTGCGCACCGTGCTGTCTATCCCACTCGTCTTTAGTTACTAAATGATTCTTAATAATCACATTACGCTCAGTCATAGGATGTAACATAACTAGTGGAGTAAGCGGTGGAATAGTAAACGTTTGAGGCTGGTCTTTAGTTTCAACAAAATAATTGATTTCGGTACCATGATTATATTTAAATTCGATCACTGCTGGCAAATTAGTAAGAGATCCAATAAATTTTCTAAAATGCCATGTAGGTTGTGTCCAGGTAAAATATATCTCTTCCGTTGTCTTAAACGCCCACGGACTTGATATTTTAACGTTGCCCCCATGTTCTCCAGCAAACCCTTGAAACTGTCGAGGATTGTGTGAATTGGCAGTTGTTACACTATTATTTGATGCTTCCCATGTAAATGCAGGATTTTCTGTATCTGAGTTAGTATTAATTTTTAAATCCATTTCAAACCAAGACGGAATAACAATTCCTTTTTTATACAGCTCAATAATCCCAACGCAATTTTTAATAGTTGCATTTTTTGGATCTTCATTCCCGTGTTCGTCTTTTCCTACTTTTGGAGTTTTCTTAAACCAATCAGGAAGATAATTTAATGCCGAATCTATTTTTGCATAATCATATGCGTGTGGCACGAATGTAAAACAATCTAAAACCACATCTTTTTTCTTAAAGAAAAAATTTACTAAATTTTTCATATCTGTATTTGTCTCGCTGATGGAATTGGAAAATGTGATGATGATATTTCTTTAACAAAAAATACCTGTGTTAATCTTGGCTGTTTATCCGGTCCTACAAATTTTGTTACTCCGTGATGCTGGGAGCCGTCGTATGCAATTAATCGATTGTATATATTATTAAATCTAATAGTTTCTTCGTACTGTGAATTATTTTCTTTTAATTTAGCATTATAAAACTCTGACTTGTTTTTATCAAAATTTAAAAACATCTCATGTTTCACATCTAAGTGAATTGGAACAATACCAATAGACTTTGGTTTAAATATAGTAGTACCGCAGTCAGGAGAAATTGCAGGATTTAAATAGATCAACCCTGCATATGTTGAATCGTCAATATGCACCCAACCTTGATTTATGTGTTCGTACATAGCAGGTTCGATCATTTGAAAATATGTTTCTACACGCCATGTTAGATCTTGTTCTTTTTTTAAATTAAAAGATAATGACATTAGTTTTTTACAAAACTGATCAAAATATACAGGAGCAATTTGATTTATTGGTTTAGATCTTTTTCCGGGCCACGGTATGCTACTAGTTGATTTATATTCAAAAGATAATGCAAGATCACGAACTGCATCTGGATTGTCAAAAAAATTGTCAACGCATATAGTTGGAAAATACATATTAACTTAGTTGCCTATCTTTAAGCCAGGTGACTAATGCATATTTTGTACCTTTAGTCACAGGATGCGCAATGTGTGCATACGCAAAATTAGAAGGAAATAATAGAAGCATTCCTGCTTGAGGTTTAATTTTTACACCAAAATGCGGAAACTCTAGTTCCCCACCTTCGTAATCGTCGTTAAGGTATACAATAGCCGATATAGCTCTACCGGAATGTGTTAGCCCGTCAAAATGTTGCTTGTATTCCTCACCTTCTCCATATTTTAATAACGAATAATCTTCGTGAAACAACGATCCCTCTATTCCGTAGCGCAGTGCATACGGAATACTAGCAGCTAACAACATTAAGTTAAGCTGGTTATGCACGTTTTGTAATGCAGCATTATTGCCAATCCTACCCAGATGACTCACTGCCATCAATTTATTAGTTCTTATATTTTGATAAGCGCCAGCACCAAATGTTTCTGCCTTTTGCCAATATGCACCTGAGTTTGGAGTTGCGGCTTGGTCCTCTACCATAGCAATAGTTTCTTGAGGGTTAGGCCAGGCATTTTCAAAAATTTCAATGCATCCGCCTACCACTGCATCGGGAACTAACTCCCCTGTAAAAAATCCATTAATAAAAGCTGACATAGTATTTCCTCTGTAATTGTAGTTTCTTACAAATATTTATAGTACTAAATACAGTCCATCTGTAATCTTGATTTGATAAATACTGTGTAACAACACCTGTTTAGGAAATTTAAAATGAGTAAAATTAACGTAATTTATAATATTGATAGTAAGGAATTGAATGTAGGAGTGACTGAGCCGAATGCGTTTCATACAGATCTTCTTTTTAGTTTTACATCAAACTCTGATACAGAAATACTGAACATTAAAGGAATAGCATTTGGATTCGATACATTGTATAACGGATCAAAATTTTATCCGCCGCATACTGTAGAATATGACTCAGCAATGAAGGATGGTATATTTGAAAGAGCAGAGTGGTCATGTATTCCTGAAACAGATTATACTGTTAAAATATGGGTTGAGTTTAACGGACAGAAAACTGAAGTATCACATATGTTTACTAGTCCGCGTCCGAAGGCCATATACCCCTCGTGGGTATGGGATGCAGAGGCAAAAGTCTGGAATCCACCAATACCTATGCCTGAAGGTCCATTAAAACAGTGGAGTGAAACAGAAAATGGATGGATTGACATACTTGCAGATTTCCCTGCATTGCCGGCAGATTTTGTACCGCCCCCGGCAGATGCTCCTACAGGCCCAGGCCCTGGAGTTCCGCGTCCTGTAGATGCTATTTTGCCCCCAGGTGTTACACGGTAATCAATGCCAATTTTTAAGTCAACACAAGAAATTTTAGAAAATCCTTGGGTTAACGTATACGGCAGTAGGACTGCAAATACCACCGGATTACCTTGTCATTACGAATGGGATAACCGTTGCCCGTTAGAAGTTGCTGACGTTCACATATGGGAACAATTATATTTTCAAGAAGGAAACGTAGGAATATATGTAGCATGGGATCCATTTGCTGAGTTTTACGTGATCACGTATAATATGTTTTTAAATGAGTCCCACGGAATACAAACATTTTATGGTCCTGATGCCGCTCATCGAGTATATAGAATAGCAAACGAACTAGGAATCGAATTATCGTTTAAAAACGTGTGGACTAACTCCACTGTAGTTTAAACAACATCATTGATCTTTCGTTGGCAAATTTAATTTTACGCCAACTGCTACTATCTTTAATTATCTGCACTTTATATACACTATTCCATAAAGATTCTAATAATAACATCCTTGCCTCATCAGATAATTGTTGAGCAAATAAATCTTTGTGCCGTGCAATTAATAAACCGTTTGCACGAATAAACCATAAATTTATATCAGATTTGTCTATTATATCTATAGTATATTCATCTAGCATTATAATAATTCTACAATATCAATTATTGTTTGTATCTTAGTTTGTATAATACGATTGCGTAAGCTAAGATCCAATCCTTTATGTACAGGCTTTGGCAGATTATCTAATTCAAACCACCCCCATGCAATATGTTCGTTGCTTAGTACTGGTATAAATTCAGATTCCACTACGCAGAAATATGTATGAAAGTTAAACATACTATCGTTGCTAACAAAACGTTCAAGCGGAATAGTCTTTTTAATATCAGGCATTGCACCTAATTCTTCTTCAATTTCTCTTTGCAAGCCCTGCCATGCTGACTCGTTAGAGTGATTAGTACCGCCTACTAATCCCCAACGACCTGCATGTTTGCCCTCAGCTTTTTGTAATAATAGAAATCGTTTTGTTGATCGAGCACAAATTAATGCCCCTGAACAATCGATTATGTCTGAGTTAGAAGTTATAATTCTAACCTCCAATTACCACGTCTGTAATCACCGTCAAAACTTTTCACCCAGTTAATTCCATTCCACTTGTATTGTACTAGTGTATAGATATTTGTCTGATAAATCAAGTTTTCTGAGTTTTCATCTGCTGAGAATATTACCCACCACTTGCTTCCATCCCACTCGATAATATCATTTGCCTCTGCAATAAAGTCAGTACCGTCTGTATTTTTCCACGCATCTGGACCATCTTCATTTAGATTCAACACATAGGTAACGGTTCTACCTACTGGTATTAAATTGGTTAATATAATAACGTAGCATCCATCACGTTCTATTGGAATTCCTTGCCCAACTTCAACCCCATTAACGTATACACGACAATCATTTACTTTTGCAAATTCAACTGTAGTAATAATTCTTTGAATTTTTAGTCCTGTGGTAAATGTATCTCTAACGCCACCACCAATATTATCAATGATTAAATATCTGGTTCCAGGTACTAAATTACTAGGGCCTGTAGTTGTGGGGTCAATTACTGCATCAAAACTTCCTCGCTGCCCTTCTGGTCTAGCCGGCCCTATGATCATATCATTAGTTGGAAAAGTGTCGTCATCCCAGTTAACCACCATCTCAGATCCGTCTAAAGGATTTATGCTTAGATAACCTACTACTTCACTGCCGTCTGGCTGCAACAGATAAATCTTTGCTAATCCCGCAGTATATTTGCCGGGAAGCGGCTGTAATATTACCTGCCAATTTAACCATACTCCGGGTTGTTTACTGCTTACTAGTTTAATTTTACCCTCTGATACAACTATATCAAAGTCACCAAGAGTGGCTTTTGAACTTGCAATAGAACTTGCAGGATATGATTGACCTGCATCAACGTACACACCTAGCCCATCGATGTATGAGTCACTCATACCGGAGCTGTCAAATGTGCTTGAAACAATATTGGTAACAACTCCTAATTTTTTAACCTTTGCAGGAGGAGTAATCCATATAGGAGTTGTTAGTGTTAGAGTAGCAACATCAATTTGTGTAGCAGTTCCCATTGGGACCGTACGACTAGTAAAACTAACATCTCCGAGGTCAACAACAGTTAACGAAGTCCAATCTACAAAGTTATCAGTTGTTTGTATTTCTAAACTTGGATTAAACAACACTAGGATTTGTTCTAGAATTTGTAATTTTTGTTCAGTGCTAGTTGACCAGATATCAGCTTTGACTGATAACTTAAACGGTGTTGGCATTAGTCGCTCAACCGTGTAATTTTGTCCTTGCGTACTAGTATATGCACCAGTCTCTTGATCAATATCACGTTCACGAATATGCATCTTACTAACTAGTGTTGCATCGCCTAGTCGAGTATTATCAAGGTCAAGATCAGTAATGTATATTGAAATTCTTGGAGCACTTTGTAAAGTATTTTCCGAGTTTTGATTTACAATTGTTGCCGCTTGACGATCTTGATCACCGTACATAACTGGAACACGTACTAGTGTACCGTCTCCATATCGAACTACAAAGTTACTTAGGAGTCTAACTATTTGTAATAAGTATCGGCGTATTTGGCCATCATAAAAATATTGCATTATAGATCTGCCTTAGGTTTAAGTGCCTTGCTTAGTGATTGACGTTCTGCAACATTTTCACCGGCAATGTTATCGGTTGCTGTATTATTAATAAATCCAGTTCTGAAAGTTTGGCGAGTATCAGTATTTGACAAGGTAGTGCGAATTGCATCTTCACGTTTAACCCAACGCTTGCTGTCATATCTAAAAAGTCTATTGGGCAAAAAGTCAGTTCTAAGGAAAAAGTCGCCTTCAATTGCACCTGCAGGAAAGGCAATACCGTGCCCAAATTCAACACCATTAGGTGGAATACCGTCACCTAACAAGTACCCACTATACCCGGTACGACTTGGCCTAGCCCCAATTCTACTAGCATCTAAGTGCGTACTAGATGCATCAGGAGGTGCTGTTGCATCGTCGACTGTTAGTAAAGACGTATTACCAAATTCGTCAGCGGCTAGTGAATAAAATTGTTGCGTTTCGTATCCACTTTTTGGAGCATTGGCTTCTGCCTGAGCAAGAATAGCATCATTAATTTCAAGACTTTTAGTCTGTGTACTTAATATACTTTGTAATGTTGCACCAGAGTATACATTAAAATATGCAGTGTTAGTGGGCAATATTCCTGCTGTCGTTGTATCCCTAGTTTGATACAATGTACCCTGATAGCGAACAATTTCTCCGGCTGTGTATATAACTGTAGGATCATAATCACCTACAAAATTAGCATCTTTATCCGTAGGAGTTTTAAGAATGTCAGAATACTGTTGTTGATCAGCAATTTTTGCTAATTTTAATCTGTATAAATGTGGATACCATGTGCGACTAAATCCTTCAGCAGCACGACCAACTTCGCTGATAACAAAGAATCTTGGTAGTGCTTGGTCAGCATCACTAAGTGCAAATTCATCACGCAAATGCGGAAGTTCTACAACGTCTCCTGCTAACGGTTTACGTCCTACTAGTTTAATAAAGTCGTTAATATGCACAGTCATAAACACTGTGTCATTGTCAATAAACAGGCCAAACTGACTTAGATTAAAGTCAATGTCAGATACATTGTACACGCCGCGCACTGTGTATATTGAACTGTCGTATTTCCTATCACGATTTTCAAGGAATAATAAGTCCTGTATATTTGTTTCTTTTACAGCATCGTGCATGGGCATATCTGCAGTACTTTCACCTGTTAGAGGATTTTTGGGTCCTAGGTATTTGTGCAGATATAAGTCAGTACCGCCTACCTGATACATCTCAGACATGTTGCGATCGTGAAATTTGTAATCGTTGCCTTTCTCGGGCTTATAAAGGGATAAACGTGGCATAGTACAATATTTAGCGATAAATAAGATGGGAGATACAAATGTCAGACAATCCACAACAGGTTAAACAGCAAGTTTTTGATTATTGCCGCGCCATGCTAGGTGACGGTATGATTGACGTTGAGCTTGACCCGATTCATTACGAAACCGCGTTAGATCGTGCGCTAACTAGATTCCGTCAACGTAGCCCAAATGCAGTAGAAGAAAGCTACAGTTTTTTAACCCTTGAGAAAGACAAAAATGATTACATACTTCCTGCAGAAATTATTAATGTTCAGTCTGTTTTTAGAAGAACATTGGGATCAAGAACTGGAGGAGGAACTGGTACAAACTTTGAACCTTTCAATCTTGCGTACACTAATACGTATCTCTTAAACAGTACTATGATGGGCGGCATCGCTACATATTTTATGTTTGCTAGCTATCAAGAAATGATAGGTAAAATGTTCGGAGCCTATATTGAGTTTCAATGGATTCCATCTAGCCGTACTATTAGAATATTACAACGCCCGTTTAGTGAAGGCGAAGTAATTGGCCTGCGTACTCAGAATTTTAGACCCGACTATCTTATCATTGAAGACATATATGCTAAACAATGGGTACGTGATTATACGTTAGCTAACTGTAAAATGATGTTAGGTGAAGCACGTAGTAAATTTGCTAATATTGCTGGTCCGCAAGGCGGAG
>Ga0209084_1000302_pt1 | contig 47255 bp, 46 predicted proteins | sample C_130820_MF_Meta_FD_187309 | JGI IMG/M metagenome (GOLD analysis project Ga0209084, IMG submission 187309) | Freshwater microbial communities from Lake Croche, Canada to study carbon cycling - C_130820_MF_MetaG (SPAdes) (version 2) | ecosystem: Environmental > Aquatic > Freshwater > Lake...
TGCATCCATCATCGCTGTAAATAAGTCATAACCTTCACGCTGGTATTCAACAAGTGGATCACGTTGAGCCATAGCTCGTAAACCAATTCCCTCTTGTAAATAATCCATCTCATAAAGGTGCTCACGCCATTTACGATCCAAAACAGAAAGCAAAATCTTTCGCTCTAACTCACGCATTACAGTTGGCGTTAAATCACTCTCACGCTTTTCATACGCAGCTTCTGAATCTGATAAAACTCTATCTAACAAAAATTCGCTATCTAATGCGGAAGCACTACCAATTTCTTTGAGTAAGTCATCGGCAGAGAAGGATATTGGGAACAAAGATTTAAGAGCATTCCAGAGAGTTTTTAAATCCCAATCCTCTGCTACGCCCGTCGCTGTTGCAGCATCAACATAGGCGGTAAGAGTTTCTTCTAAGAATTTTTTTACCAACTCTTTAATATCTGCGCCTTCAAGAACTTCACGTCGTTCTGAATAAATAACTTCTCGTTGTTTATTCATAACATCGTCATACTTCAAAACATTCTTTCGCATTTCAAAGTTTAAAGATTCAACTTGAGTTTGGGCGGATTTAATTGCATTGCTAACTATTTTTGACTCTAATGGTGTTTCCTCGGGCATGCCGGCAGCACCTAAGAAGCGCTCAACTAATCCGGAATTGAATCTGCGCATAAGTTCATCTTGCAATGATAAATAAAATCTTGATTCACCAGGATCACCTTGGCGACCAGAACGGCCGCGAAGCTGATTATCAATACGACGAGATTCATGTCGTTCAGTTCCTAAAACGTATAGACCACCTAAAGAAACAACTGTTTCATGTTCTTTAGCAACTGCAGCTTTTTGTTTTGCAATCTCCGTTGGCCAAGCTTTTTCATAAGCCTCTGGAGTTTCGGCTGGATTTAATCCCTGTCTTTGTAATTCAAAGTCAGCCATAAACTCGGGGTTACCACCTAGCATGATGTCAGTTCCACGACCAGCCATATTTGTTGCAACTGTTACCGCGCCAATTGTTCCAGCCCTTGCAATAATTGCAGCCTCGCGTTCATGTTGCTTTGCATTTAAAACCTCATGTGGAATACCACGACGCTTTAATATTCCTGATAGCTCTTCTGATTTTTCAACACTAACCGTTCCAACTAAAACAGGTTGGCCATTTTTATGGCGAACGACAATATCTTCAGCTACTGCAGTGAATTTACCTACTTCGGATTTATATATTAGATCAGATTGATCAATACGTTGCATAGTCTTATTAGTCGGAATAGGGATAACGCCTAGTTTATAAATCTGCATAAACTCTGATGCTTCAGTCATCGCTGTTCCAGTCATACCGCCCAATTTTTTATAAAGACGGAAATAGTTCTGCAATGTGATAGTTGCCAAAGTTTGATTTTCATCCTTAATTTCAATGCGCTCTTTTGCTTCAAGGGCTTGGTGTAGGCCCTCGCTGTAACGGCGCCCGGCCAGCATTCGGCCAGTATGTTCATCAACAATTAATAATTCACCATCCATCACTACATAATCTTTATCTCGCTTAAATAACTCTTTCGCACGGATTGCATTATTTAAGTACCCAATCATTGGCGTATTGGCAGATTCATATAGGTTTTCAATACCTAAGGCTTCTTCAACTCTAGTTACGCCTTCATCAAGTATGCCGACAGTTCTTTTCTTTTCATCAACTTCGTAATGAAGATTCAAAGAAAGCCTGCCTACAATATTTGCAAATTCCATGTACCACTTTGTTGCTTTATCAGCTGGGCCCGAGATAATTAATGGAGTTCTTGCTTCATCAATTAATATCGAGTCGACTTCGTCAACAATTGCAAAGTTATGTTCACGCTGCACACAATCTGAAAGTGACCATGCCATGTTATCTCGCAAGTAGTCAAAACCAAACTCATTATTAGTGCCATAGGTAATGTCTGATGCGTAAGCTTCGCGTCGTTCTTCAGGTGACATACTTGAAAGGATTACACCAACTTTTAATCCAAGGAAACGGTGTACTCTTCCCATCCACTCACTATCACGTTCAGCCAAGTAATCATTTACGGTAACGATATGAACACCTTTACCGGTTAATGCGTTTAAATATGCAGGCAGTGTTGAAACTAAAGTTTTTCCTTCACCGGTTCGCATCTCTGCGATATTTCCTTTATGAAGCGCAGCTCCACCCATTAACTGAACGTCGTAATGGCGCTGGCCCAATGTTCGCTTAGCAGCTTCTCTAACAACAGCAAATGCTTCCGGCAGGATTGAGTCTAAACTTTCACCATTTGCTAAACGTTCTTTAAATTTATCTGTTTTATTTCTAAGTGAAAGATCATCAAGTGCCATAATTTCATTTTCAAATTTGTTTACGTGATTAGCAATCTTTTCGAGCTCTTTAAGAGCTCGACCTTCGCCAGCGCGCAAAACCTTGTCTAATATACCCACAAAGCTCCCTCGCTAGTCGAAATTATGAAATTCTAAATATTTGAGGTGCTTATCGTATTAGAGAATTGCGGCCCACCACACACTCGGTTACTACCGCGTTAATGGTGATTTTGGCTTCAGGCGTGAGATTTGCCTCAATTCAGTCCCTTAGGTGCCTTCTGAGATATAAAACCCTGATTAGTTATTAAAAATTAATTTGCCAATTTTTAAAATTAAAATCAGCTCGGCTCTAATGCGATTGGAAATGATTGCACAGAGTTACCATGCTGTTTCGGAAGAGTAAGAACAAAATGAGCACCTTGATTTGGTCTTCCCCAGGCGAGAAGTTGGCCTTGGTGTAATTTGGTGTCTTCAAGTGCAATTGATAATCCTAATCCGGTACCACCACTTGTTCTTGCACGGGAAGGATCTGCTCTCCAAAATCTATCAAATAGATACGGTGCGTCATTTTCATCAAAACCTAATCCGTAATCCCTCACTCCAACTGAAACCTCATTTTCACTTTCTTTTATTTGAATTTCGATCTTATTGCCTTCACCATGATCAATTGCATTAGAAATTAGATTGCGAAATATTCGTTCAATTCTTCGAGGATCGCCTTCGATATTTACGGTTTCTATCGGAGCAGAAATATCAAAAAGTGCAGATTTACTTGGGTGTAGGTAATCAACAGTTTTCCTTACTAAGTGATTTAAGTCGAAGCTAACAATTCCAAGTGAGGCTGCTTCAGCATCAAATCTACTAACTTCCAGTAAGTCAGAAAGTAAAAGTTCAAATCGATCAATTTGATTGATTAATAGCTCACTACTTCTGGCAATATTTGGATCAAAATTTGCTTTCTGTTCATAAATCACCTCAGCAGCCATTCGAAGTGTTGTCAGCGGTGTGCGGAGTTCATGAGATACATCGGAGACGAATCTCTGCTGTAACATTGAAAGATTTTCAAGTCGATCAATCTGCTGTTGGATTGAAACTGCCATTTCATTAAAGGAGTTACCTAAGCTAGCCATCTCATCTTCACTTGAAATTACCATCCGACTTGAAAGATCTCCTTGAGTAAATCGTTCAGCAACCGCTGCTGCTTCTTGTACCGGTGCTACCACCTGACGTATTAAGAATTTAGTACTTAAACCAATAAGAGCAACTAGTAAAAAACCTGCAAAAAATAAGGTCCAGGTAATCACTGAAATACTTTGATACTGAGCATCTAATTTGAATATATAGTAAATTTCATATGTACCTGTTCTTGGAATGTTTAACTTTCCACCAATTAGAAATCCAGGAAACTTTTTACCATCTGAATAACGAACCATGATTCGCTTATCTAACACAGTTTCAGATGTTCTAACTTGCTCTCTAAAACTATCTGGAATCGAATCTAATACCAACAAGGTTGGAACTGTTTGATATATATTTTGAGCTTTATTATTTTTTGAAATCGGCAAGATAACCGTTTCACGACCAGAGAGTGATCCATCTTCTCTGCTTGAGGTAATAAAATCTTGCACAACTTTGTTAAGCCCTAAATCATCCTGAAATCTTGCAATATCAAAGTGGCCTTGGGCTAAGTAAAGTGCATTTGCAGTTTCAACCTTTGAAATAGCAATTTTTTCATTAATAATTGTTGAAGCAACTCTATTATGAACTGAAAATCCAATTACCGAAGCAATTAATATTGAAAATGCGATACTTGTAAGAAGTACTTTAAGACTAAGTGACTGCTTAATCTTAAACTTGCTAATTAACATGGCTAAACTCTAGCCGCCCCCGCTTTATATCCAACTCCCCGGACAGTTAATACATATTCAGGGTTATCTGGATCTGATTCGATTTTAGAGCGCAATCTTTGAACATGAACGTTAACTAGCCTGGTATCAGCTGCATGCTGATATCCCCAAACCTCACTCAATAGAACCTCTCTTGTGAAAACTCGACCTGGTTCTTTTGCTAGTGCTGCTAATAAATCAAACTCTAAACGAGTAAGGGCAATTTCTTTGTTATTTTTTAATACTTTATGTTCCATTTGATCAATTACTAAATCAGAAATTGTTAAGGTTCCAACTTTTGTAATACGTCTTAATCTTGTGTTAATTCGAGCTACTAATTCCTGTGGCTTAAAAGGTTTAACCATGTAATCGTCTGCGCCAGCCTCAAGCCCTAAAACCACATCTTGTGTGTCACCTTTTGCAGTCAGCATGACTATTGGCACCATTGATTTTTCTCGAATTATTTTACAAACTTCAATACCGTCGATACCTGGCAACATAACATCTAATAAAACTAGGTCAGGAGGATTTGTATTAAAAAGATCCATAACAAGATCTCCTCGGTTGACTAAATCAACCTCCATCCCAGCACCGGTTAATACAATGCTGAGCATCTCTGCTAAGTCTTGGTCGTCATCAACGACCATGACTATTGGCATTTAAGAGCCGTGTTCCCAGGAGTTCAAGTAGAGCTCTTGCGCTGGCGTAAGAACATCTAATGAAGATCCCATACTTTCTAGTTTCAACCTAGCAACATCTTTATCAATTGTTACCGGAACATTGTGTAGGCCGGCAGGTAAATCCTTGCTCGCTTTTAATAACCATTCAGCGGTTAACGCTTGATCAGAAAATGACATATCCATAACAGAAGCTGGATGACCCTCTGCTGCTCCTAAGTTTGCAAGTCTTCCCTCGGCAATAAGAAGTATTCGACGATTATCTGCCATTACATACTCGTCAGTTTGATGGCGCATCTTGGAGTTTTTTTGCTTGGCGTTCTTTTCAAGCCATGCCACATCAATTTCAATATCAAAGTGACCGGAGTTAGCAAGGATTGCCCCATCCTTCATTTGCTTAAAGTGCTCATCTCGTAATACATCTCGGTTACCAGTAACCGTAATAAAAATATCCCCGATTGCAGCAGCTTTAGTCATTGGCATGACTCTGAAGCCTTGCATCAGCGCATCTAGTGCTTTTGTTGGGTCAATCTCAGTAACAATAACTTCAGCACCTAATCCTTTTGCACGCTCTGCCACACCTTTGCCGCAGTACCCAAATCCGGCAACAACTACGATCTTTCCTGCAACTAAAGTATTAGTAGCGCGGAAAATTGCATCAAAGGTTGATTGCCCGGTGCCATAACGGTTATCAAACATATGTTTAGTGTCAGTATCATTTACAGCAATCATTGGAAACTTTAATGCGCCATCTTTAGCCATCTGGCTTAATCTAATTACTCCAGTTGTTGTCTCTTCACAACCAGCCATAACACCGTCTATTAACTCGGTGCGAGTAGTGTGCAATACATTAACTAAATCACAGCCATCATCAAAAACTAATTGTGGTTTTATATCAAGCGCTGAGTTTAAATGTGCATAATATCCATCACGATCAACTGCGTTCCGTGCAAAAACTGAAATACCGTATTCATGTACAAGTGCAGCAGCTGTGTCATCTTGAGTTGAAAGTGGATTTGATGCACATAGTGCAAGATCTGCACCTCCTGCTTTTAACGCCAACATCAAGTTTGCTGTCTCGGTTGTAACGTGCATGCATGCTGCAATTCGAACACCTGTAAATGGTTTTTCTTTAGCAAAGCGCTCTTTAATTTGTGCCAACACTGGCATATTGCGCGCAGCCCATTCAATCCGCTTTTTTCCTTCACTGGCAAGTGCTGGATTTGCAACATCATTTTTAATCGCGGTTGTGGTGCTCATTTACTCTCCTATGGATTGGTTTTTATTAATGGTTAGTATCAGTTTTAGGGGATAAAGATACCCTGCCTTACCGGTCTTTATCACCTCTAAATCAATGAGAGGACTGTGTCTCTAATCTTTACCATCTCTTTTTCAGTATTGGCCTCAACATTAAGTCTTAACAAAGGCTCTGTATTGGAAGGTCGCAGGTTAAACCACCAGCTATCTGCCGTAACAGTTAAACCATCTAACTCATCAATCTCATGCCCATCATGATATTTATCACGAATTAACTTAATTGATTTAGCAGGATCTTTTACCTTGCTATTTATCTCACCACTTGTTGCATATCTATTAAATCGTTTTAGAAGTTCAGAGAGCGTACTTTTTGTCGCCATCAATTCGGCAAGAGCATATAAGGCAGCTAGCATTCCAGAATCTGCTCGCCAAAAATCTGCAAAATAAAAATGTCCAGAGTGCTCACCACCAAAGATCGCACCAGATTCAGCCATCAAACTTTTTATGTATGAATGCCCTACTCGACTGCGCACTCCTATACCGCCATTTTCAGCAATAACCTCCGGGACGGCTTTAGATGAAATTAGATTATAGATAATTGATGAACCAGGCTTTTCTTTTAATTGGCGAACTGCAATTAATGAAGTTAGTGCTGAAGGGTTTACAAGCTGACTTTTTTCATCAATTAAAAAGCATCGGTCAGCATCTCCATCAAAAGCTAATCCGATATCAGCCCTCTCTTTCTTAACTCTTTTTTGAAGATCTTTAAGATTTTTAGATTCAATGGGATTTGCTTCATGATTTGGAAAATTTCCATCGAGTTCAAAATACATTGGTATTAAGTCAACATTTAAATGTTCCATTACAGCTGGAGCGGTAAAGCCGGCCATGCCATTGCCGGCATCAATTACAACCTTTAACTTGCGCTTGCTAAATGTTTTTTTAGGGAATTGAGCCAAAAGATAATCAACATAATCATGCAATAGATTTTGATTTCGAATAGTGCCAACTGGGCGGTTTGATATTGGAACACCATGTTCAATTAATTCACGAATTTTAACCAACCCAGATTCTTGGCCGATTGGTTTGGCTCCGCTCTTACAAAGCTTCATTCCGTTGTATTTTGCTGGGTTATGACTAGCGGTAAACATTATGCCTGGTAAATTTAGTTTTCCAGATGCAAAATACAACATATCTGTTGAGGCTAAGCCAATTCTAATTACATCCATACCTTGACTAGTTGCGCCATCTGAGAATGCATCCGCTAAAAGTGGTGAAGAGGGACGCATATCTTCCCCAACGACAATTGTGGCTGGCTCACGTTCGTATTCTAAAAATTTGGCAAACGCAGTACCAAGTGAAAAAGAAAAATCAGGAGTGATCTCATCTTTTACTAAACCTCTAATGTCATACGCCTTGATAATTTTTTCTAACATAACTCTCTTAACTTAGATGTTATTGGGAATAATAAATTAATTTGAGGGTAATACGCGTAAATGCCCTCGGCGTCCTAGCTCTGGTTGCATGCCTTTATTACTTACATCAGAATTTGCTACTTCTCTTACAGCATTTGCGATAGCCATCAAATCTTCATCAGTTGGTCCGGTATTGTGATCAACCACTTCTTCTTTAATTACATTCCATCCAACTGGAACAGTTAAGCGTTCGCTATGTGCAGCACAAAGATCATAATTATGTGGCTCTGCATAGGTTGAAAGTGGACCAAGTACTGCGGTTGAATCAGAGTAAATATAAGTGAGTGTCTTTATTGCAGCGCTAGTACAACTTGCTCTAGAGCATCTGCGTCCAGACAACTTCTTCATATGAACAGATTAATACTCTATGCCTATAAAAGTTGGGATTTAGCCCCGACTTATCACCCCAGCATCGGAAATTGGCTCTGCTGCTGTTTCCAAATTAGCGCCATTATTCATAGGAATGGTACTACTACCGATCGAGCCAACTTCTGGCATAAATATAACTCCGCCAGCTATTCCATTATTTTTGACAGTGATTTGTAAGCGATTTAATCCAACTGGAGCTCGCCAAACAACAAAATCAGATCCACTTACTTTTTGTTCAATCTTTTTTCCGTTAACTCCACTTGCAGAGATTTGCACATTTATTTTATCGCCAGAAAAGGTTAAAGTTGGCCTTGATCCCGTTAAGTTAATACTCCATTTGTGTAATTCATCAGCCCCAGTTGCCCAGGCAATTTCTTTACTCTTACCAAAAGTAAGTTCAGTTAATACTGAGGCAAGAATAGGTTGGTCAGAATCAATAATTATAGAAAAGGGTTGATTAACCGGTGCAAAAGTTAATGGAATATTAATAACTTTTTGGCTCTTAACATCAAATTGAGATAAACCTTCTGGAATAAAGTTTCCATCATTAGAATTTATTGTTACATCTACATTCGCATCTATGCTTCCAGGAATCAATAACCTGAGTGTGTGTGAAACAGAATTACTTTGAGATATAAGTTTGTCAGTTAAGCCAGTAATCCCGGCAATCGTTACTTGCTTACTAGCGGCTGCAACCGGTGCAACAAAATCTGCACCAAGAGATTTAAGTCCTTTTTTTCGCTCGTCAAACAAATAAGAACTTACTCGTCCAGCTTTAGTCTTAACTGCTATAACAATCATCTCTTCACCGGGCGCAAGTGAATCAACTGAAATCTTACTTGTTGAGTTCTGGGCTATAGCAATGTTTTTAGGTTCAAGTAAACCATTAGGTGTATAGATTTCAATGTCCACAATTGACTCACTAAAACCACTATTAACAATATATAAAATTGATTTACTTGTGAGTGCGCCAGAGCCACCAACAAACCATTGTTCCCCATTACTCACCGAACATGGGACTACCGACTTCCATCCGCTATTTGCAAATGTTAAAGCTGTGCCTGAATTTCCTTCAACTAACAGGGCATCATTTGTTAATGCAACAACACTACTTTTACCTGAACTTAAATTCTTACTTCTCCCGTCAATTAATCTTCTACTAATTTTTGAATTGGTCAGTGCTGCTATTGATGGAATTTTATTACCAATTGCTGGGCAAACTGTTGCTGGATAACTTGAAGTTAATTTCACCTGTTGGGTCCGAGTAGGCGCATGATATGCAAGCATTGCAAGAATCAATAAAATCAATGGAAATGCAATTACATTCCATCGGAATTTGAATCGAAAATTACTCAAATTAATCGGAGTTATTTTCATATTAGTTCCTCAAGTGGAACTTCTTTACGCCTTCTACCGGCAGGTAAAGCCAAAACAATTGCTGACAGGATGACAATTAGCTGGATTGAAATCCAAGCACGTCGATTCGTACCATCATGAATTAGAGAAATATTACCTTTATTTGGTATTTTAAAGACTGGTAATCCAAATTGATTTTGTTCTACTTTAATTAATTTGCCATCTAGAAGTAAATGCCAAGCTTTGTCATATTTTTCAGCCAAAATAACTACACCATTAGACGGAACGTAAGCTGATGAGGATTTGTCACTAGAGTTCATTGGAAAGTATTGACCATTAATGTCTTGATATGTAACTCTGGCATGAGAGTTATTCACTTTCCAAACCACACCATCTTTAGTTGCAGAACTGCGAGTAAAACCACCAATTCCGTCAATTGTTCTAACCAATCCAGCATCTGCTGGATTTTTCATATATACATATTGAATTCCATAAAAACCTAGAACTTGGCTACTAGTTGCACCGACGCCGTTTACTAAGTTAACAATAGCTTTATGAACTTGCTCTGGAGTGCTACTTGCAACATCAGCATTGCCAAGCTGAAGATCTCCACCTCGAGTTACGAAATATTGTAATTGTTCTGGACTTTTACGGATTACCAAAGTTTTTGGTTTTTCATTTGTAGAGGCCAAGTCTGTTATGAATGCTGGAATAATTTGTTCTTGGTTTGCCCTAACTAATGAATTAGCACCTACCGTAGTAGTCCAAGTTGTCATTGCAACCATTGAACCAATTGTAATTAGTGCAGTTAGGGCTGAAAAAATATGTCGGTAACCAAAATTAGATCTTCTCAGCTGCGGTAAAATTCGCTCAGCAATTGCAAAAAGAGATAGAAGGGTAAGTATCTGAGCAAAAATAATTAATGGCCCACTCCAAATTCTTTGAGCACCATTACTATTTCCCTCAATGTAATAAGAACTTAAAGTGGCAGAAATTGCGATCGCAAGTAGTGCTATCTTGGCCGATTTTCGCTGGTCATAGGAAATCAAACTAATTATTAAATAAAGAATAAATGGTGCACAGATAAGTAAGGCTGGTGAGCCAGCCCCGCCCGGATTAAAAAGTAATACGGAGATCTGATCACCTGACTGCGTTGAAAGTCCAGGCTCGCGCAGTGCTGTAATCGGGTGACGAATCAGATTTATTGAGTTAGGTATATTCATTAAAAATGGAGTAAGCAAAAGCGCAAATCTCTTTTTAAATTCTTCATTATTTAAGTTATTAACTATCTCTTGCAATTTAGTACTTTTCCAGTTATCTGTATTCACATATAAATAGGTCAAAATTGATATCTGGAAAAATACCCATCCAGAGAGAAATAGTGGCGAAAATGCAGATGCAATTCCGGCCAGTAGGGCAATCGAATAGATTTTACGCCAGCTTAATTTGAATAATTCTTTATTTTTTTCAAATAAGATAAAAATAGATGGAAGTAAAATTGCAATCGCAAGTGTTCCTATCCGTCCTTGGTTTATAGAAGTTAATACAACTGGTGAGAAGGCATAGATAAAAGAGGCAAAAACAGCAGAGTGTTTGGTTAAGTCATAACCTCTTGCGGCTCTATAAAATAAAATAAATAACAACGTAGGAGTAAAAAAGAAAAGTAAAGTTAAAAAAGTCTGCGGGTTTGCCGCAGTGATAAATGAAGCAAAACCAATAATAGGAATCCAAGACGGAGCTGCATTACTACTACCTAAACCAACCGTATACCAGGAATTAGCATATGATGTAATCAGATCCCAAGCACTACTAGGTGCTACAGCCAGAGCGCCACCCGAAAGCGAACCAAATCGATTCCGAGAATAAATAAATGAAATAATAAATGTAAGTAAGGTTCCAAATAAAAATGGTTGCTTAACTAGTGACCTAATTCTATTAAATCGCTTTGGTTGGGAATATTCAATTTCATCAAAACTTTCATCAATTACCCCGATATCAGAGTAATTCTTAGCGCGAGTAATTTCATTTTCTTGTCTATTTGGTTTAAATGCATAAAGGAAAGCTGATGAAATTCTTTCAATCGTTGATCTAATTTGATCACCACGGGATGGAATAAATGGCTTTATAACTCGCGCAGTTAATACTCTGGAAGATTTTCGATACCTTCGTGACTTAATGAGATCAGATGGTTTAAAAATAAGTAATCCAATCGCAGCGATTTCATCTGCGGCATATCCAGGTAATTTAGCCAATAGATAAATAATTGAACGGCCAATCGATGTAAATAAAAGCTGAATAGCAACCCACGGCAGAATCCACCAACTTGAATTCGCTAATAAAACAAAGGCGGCATTTCTTCTATCTAGTAGCAATGGTCGATGTAAAATTGCATCCTTAACATCAATTGATCGACGCTCAGATGATGAGGCTTCGGCGTGATAAAGAAATGCTTCGCCAACACATATCACCGAGTGTCCAGCAATATGGGCCCGCCAACCCAAATCAATATCATCTCTAAACAATTCAAGACTTGGATCAAACCCACCCAATTCTTCAAATAATGATCGCTTAATTAGCATTCCAGCGGTACTTACCGCTAAAACGTTTTTAACTTCATCATGCTGGCCTTGATCATGTTCTCTATTTTCAAGTCCCGTCCATCGCGTACCGTTTTCGGTAATACTTATGCCAGCTTCTAAAATATGTTTACGGTCATACCAACCTAAAATTTTTGGGCCAGCAATGCCCACTTGTGGTCGCTTAATAACTGCTTCAAGCAATTTAGCTAATGCATATCGATCTGGCGCACAATCATCATGCAAAATCCAAAGCCATTCTTGCTCACCACTTCCGATTGCAGCCGGAGGTAACTTAGATACTGCAGCAGCGACAGCTGCACCAAATCCTGTGCTGCGTGATTTTTTAATTACTTCAATGCCGGCATTAGTTAATAACTTAACTGAACCATCAATTGATCCAGTATCGACCGCAATTATTTGATCAATTTGATGTTTTTGAGCAGATAATGATGCAACAACTTCACTTAGCCAAGTAACACCATCATGGGTAACAACAATTGCTGTTACATATTGATCTTCTAGTTGGGCTTGCGCCCCGGTGCTCTGCTTTTCAGCCACCAGTTATTTTATGCGCTGCGGCGCTTTAAGCGGCGACGTTCACGTTCTGATAAACCGCCCCAAATTCCAAAACGCTCATCATGCGCGAGCGCATATTCAAGACACTCAGCCCGCACCTCACAGGAAAGGCAAACCCGCTTTGCCTCACGAGTTGAGCCACCCTTCTCAGGAAAGAAAGCCTCTGGATCGGTTTGAGCGCATAGGGCTCGCTCCTGCCAAGAAAGTTGCTCCGATGAAACTACAAGTGCTGCAAGCTCTGCGCGTTGGTCTGACATATCTCTCCTTATGACTTAGTTGGTGACTCCAACTACCTAAGGGCCAGGGGTGCCCGCTAATAGGAGAATTACACGCTTGTAACTTGAATAAGTCAAGTCAGGTTTAGGCAAATGTGGGGAATTAAAACCCTAAATAATTGGAAATTACGACCATTCCAGCCTCAATTTGGGTATCGGGGGCGATTATTGAGTTAATTACTTGGCAATTTTCACCAATTTTTGCGCCCTTTGAAATTATTGATCCACTTATATGGCAATTACCCTCAACTACGACTTCAGATTCAATCACACTTCCGAGATTAATTGTTGCAGATGGTGAAACTTGGGCACCAGCTGCAATCAAGTGATCTCCGCTGTGTTTTGGTGTGGCAGTAGATGTAATTACCCCCGTTATTAAATCAGCCGAGGCCTTAACTAATGCTGCTGGGTTTCCAATATCTAACCAGTACGAGTTATCTAGATAACCGCAAACTTTTACCCCTGAGCTAAGTAGGTTAGGAAAGGTATCTCGCTCAACACTTATAACCTGATTGGCTGGAATTTGATCAATCACTTTGCGATTAAAAATATAACATCCGGCATTAATTAAATCGCTAACTGGGTTTTCCATCTTTTCTAGAAATGATTTAACCTGACTATCTGCTGATAATTCAACACAACCATAAGCCCTAGCATCTGCAACCTTAGTTAAATACAGCGTTACATCTGCCTTATTATTTACATGGAATTGAATTTGGGCAGCTAAATCATGACCACTTAACACATCCCCATTAAAAATTACTACCTGGTCACAATCATCCAGGAGTGCAGCCGCATTTCTTATTCCACCACCAGTACCTAGGGCAGTTTTCTCCACTGCATACTTAATTTTGATTCCAAATTTCTCACCATTTCCAAAATATGGCTCAAATAGCTCTGCCTTATATGAGGTTGCCAAAACTATTTCAGCTATTCCAGCTTGCGCTGCTTTTCTAATTTGGTGTTCAGTAAATGGCACACCCGCTACCTGCAACATTGGCTTTGGAGTTTTTGATGTTAATGGCATCAACCTTGTTCCCATGCCACCAACTAATAAAATCGCTGAAGTTCTCATCCAGATATCCGCTCTACTGCCTTATCTATATTTTCATCAGTTTCAGTAAGTGCAATTCGGATAAAGTTATTACTGCCATAGAAGCTGCCTGGTGTTACTAATATCCCTAGGCCAGCAAAGTAATCCACGGTTTTAAAGCCATCCTCACCTTTTGTGCACCAAATATATAAGCCAGCCTGACTGTGTTGAATAGTAAAGCCAGCTTTTATTAAAGCATCTTTTAACTTAACTCCACGTACGTAGTATCGCTGCGATTGTTCTTGTGCATGTATATCATCAGATAGCGCTGCAATCATTGCCGCTTGCACAGGGGATGGCACCATTAATCCAGCATGTTTTCTAATCTGTCTTATCTGATCAATTAACTTCATATCTCCGATTACAAAGGCTGCTCTATATCCAGCTAAATTAGATCGCTTAGATAGTGAATGAACTGCAAGAAGACCGGTGTTATCTCCGCCGGCGAGCGCCAGAATAGATTTAGCATCCTTTACAAAACTTAAGTAACACTCATCGCTTGCCAAAATTGCATTATTTTTTCGAGCCCAATGAATTGCAGCTTGTAACTCATCCTCATTTTGCACCTGGCCAGTTGGGTTTGCCGGTGAGTTAAGCCAGGCTAAATCTGCCTTTGGCCAAGAGGTTGCATCAATATCTACGGGTGTTGCCTGCGCTGATGCCATAAGTGCGCCAACTAGATAGGTTGGGTAGGCAACCTTTGGATATAAAACAGATTTAGATTGCAGTAAAGTCGGTAGTAAGGCAATTAGTTCTTTAGAACCAATTGTTGGTAGTACATCGAATTCACCAGTTACACCTAATTTCTTAACCGACCAGACCTTTATTGCATCTTTTAGTTTTTCACTTCCAGCCGTCAATGGATAACTTGGTGAGTTACTTGCTTTAGCTAAAGCAGTTTGAATAAATTCTGGCGTTGGATCAACCGGTGTACCTTGCGATAAATCTATGAAGCCAGCTGGATATTTTTTGGCTTTCTCACCGTATGGCGCCAATAAATCCCAAGGAAAATCTGGCAGCTTTTGCAAAAAATTATTTCTCTTGTGGTGGCAATGCTGAAACTACTTGATGATCTTTGCCAACTGGTCCAAGTTTTGCAGCTCCGCCTGGGGAACCAATTTCAACAAAGAACTTGCTGTTAACCTCGCTGTACTCTTTCCATTGTGATGGCACGTCATCTTCATAATAGATAGCCTCAACTGGGCAGACCGGCTCACAAGCACCGCAATCAACGCACTCATCCGGTTGGATGTAAAGCATTCGATCACCCTCATAAATACAATCGACCGGGCACTCTTCGATGCAAGATTTATCTTTAACATCAACACAAGGTTGAGCAATTATGTAGGTCACGCTTCTCCTTACAGTTATTCCACCAACTTAGGTGGAGAATACTGCCATCATCTCTTATTGATTACGAACTAAGTTTAATAGAGGGAGGCAAATGCTGCCATCAACGGCTCAAATAGGGCTTCGGGTCAGTATTCGCCTGCATGATCCATCTGGTGGCTTTCGGGATCTATTAGGCACATTAGAGAGTGAAAACACAGTAAAAAAGAAGGATGGCACGGTAATTACCTTTGACCCTGCAAAGATTGCGGTATGGAAAGTTGTGCCTAGTAAATGATTACAACTGAGATTAAATTATTCGACACAAAATCTAGAGAACTACAACCGCTGGTAATTAGCAATGATAAAAAATTAAGAGTTTATAGTTGTGGTCCAACTGTGTATCGAGATGCCCATGTTGGCAATATGAGGACGTTTTTACTCGGAGACTTAGTTACTCGGTTAGCAAAGTTTGTCGGATATGAAGTTGAATTTATTCAAAATATTACTGATGTCGGACATATGTCTGAGGATTTTGTAGAAGACAAGATGCTGGCCCAAGCAAAAGCTGAATCCAAGGATCCATTTGAAATCGCTCGAATATATGAAAAAAGATTTCATGAAGATCTAAGAAGATTAAATATTGAACCAGCTAATAGTTATCCAAAAGCGAGTGAGTGTATAAATTTAATGCAAGAGCTTATTCAAAAATTAATTGATTCAGATCATGCCTACCTTGGTACAGACAATTGTGTTTACTTCTCTGCTCAATCATTTCCTGGTTACGGAGCAATAAGTGGTAACCGATTAGATGCCCTAAAACCAGGACACCGTTTTGAGTACACCGAAGATGGTGCAAAGAGATTTCACGCCGACTGGGCATTATGGAAGGCAGCAGGGGATCGAACAGAGATGATTTGGGATTCTCCTTGGGGTAAAGGTTTTCCAGGTTGGCACATTGAGTGTTCAGCAATGTCACTTCATTATTTAGATAAATTTGTTGATCTACATCTTGGTGGAATTGACTTGCGCTTTCCACATCATGAAAATGAACGAGCTCAGTCAAATGCTGCAATAAATAAGGAGGCGGTTGCACTCTGGATACATGGGGAGCATCTTCTATTTGAAAGTCGGAAAATGTCTAAGAGTTCCGGGAATGTAGTACTAGTCGCCGATCTAATTGATAAGCATTTAGATCCACTATCGCTAAGAGTTTGCTTTCTTGAGAATCGCTACCGAAGTCAGATGGATCTAAGTTGGGAAAGCTTAAAAGCTGCACACATTTTGATACAGCGATGGCGAGAGAAAATAATTATCTGGCAGCAAGATATGCAAAGTGATTCAAATCAAGTTAAAAATTTAGTAGATGAAATCGTTTTAGATTTTAGCCAAGATCTTGATACCCCAAGAGCAATTCAAAAATTAAGAGTAATTGAAAAAGATGATTCAATTAGTAATGGCGTTAAATATGAGGTCTTTAAAGCTGTTGATCCATTATTTGGATTAGATCTATTTAAGTCAGTATTAAAGGCAGAGTTACCTGATGATTTAGCCCAGTTATTAGCGGCAAGACAGGTGGCAAGAGATTCTAAAAATTTTAATGAGAGTGACCGATTGAGGGACCTGTTAGCTCAAAAAGGAATTGAAGTAAAAGATAATAAAGCAGGCCAAGAATGGGATTGGCGCCTTTAGCGAAAATTAGATTTCTTCATAACTAAACCAAGTATTAAAGCTATAAATCCACCAACTAGAAATAAATTCCCGTAGGTATTGCCATAAATTAATAATTCATCACCTACGCCAGGTGAACCTGCTTTTATAACTACTGCCAGCCAAGATATGGCAGCAAATAACTGGTATCTAACATAAAAAAATGTTTGGCCAACTGCTTTGATACTTAAGAATGTGAGCAATAACGATGCAAGAAATCCATATGGGTTATAAATATTGTGCAGCATCGTTGCACAAAATCCAATAAAAGCACCAAAAATAATCGATTTAAATATATTCATCATTTAATTCCAGCAAAAATATCAAGCTCTCTGCCATTCTCATCAAAGGGTGCTGCCTTCTCACCTTTTGCCAATGTGTAGTACTCATCCCCCCAGACCGATAAGCCAAGATTGTTAGATAGTGCAAAAAATGGACCATCAACGGCTATTTGGGTTGCATGTGCTTTCATAGCATCTAATTTTTGTGGCACAAATTCAGATGCGTGCACAACAGTAGTTACTAACTCATCTGGCTTAGCAAAAGGTAGGTCATCAGCACTTTCGGCACCAAAGAAATCTGACCCAGCCTCCTTCATTTTTTCAATTCCCATTTGAATTACTGACCTAGGCATAGTGTTCCAATATATTTTTTCAATTTTCCAACCTTTTGTTTCGGCAATATCAGCTGCTCGCATAGCTACACGGTGCGCTTTAATATGATCTGGATGACCATAGCCACCAAATTCATCATAGGTAATTAATACCTGTGGCTTTATTTCTAAAATAACTTTTACTAGTTCAGTTGCAGATTCATCTAAATCTGATTGCCAAAATACATCAGTGCGATCATTTTGTGGTGTCCCCATCATTCCACTATCGCGCCATTTTTTACCCGGAGCACCTAAGAATCGAAAATCTTTTATACCAAGATGTGCCATAGCATCTTTTAATTCAATTTCGCGGTGCGCACCAAGTTTGTCATCTTTATCGCTGGCTAAGTTAGATAATTCAGAAACTAAAACTTCACCTTCTTCACCACGGGTACAGGTAACTAAAGTTACTTGTACACCTTCATTTGCATATTTAGCCATAGTTACACCATTGTTTATAGTCTCATCATCTGGATGGGCGTGGACTAATAACAAACGTTTCGATGAACTCACCCGCACAATATAACTATAAAAGTAATAAAAACTGACAATCTCTCTAATATGAGATTAGAATTAAAGAATGACTGATGATAAATCTGCTCGCTTACCTCGCGATGAGCGAAGAGCGCAATTACTAGTAGCAGCACTTGAAGTTTTTACTGCCGCTGGCTATCACTCTGCAGCAATGGATGAGATCGCTGATCGCGCAAATGTTAGTAAACCAGTTTTATACCAGCACTTTCCATCTAAATTAGATCTTTATTTAGCAGTACTAGATATGCACATTGACTCTCTAGTGTTTGCGATTCAAAAAGCAATTGCATCAAACCGTGAGAACTCTTCAAGAGTTGCTGCAACTGTTGAGGCATACTTTGGATTTATTGATTCTGAAGGTGAAGCATTCAGGTTATTGTTTGAAAGCGATATGAATCTTGAGCCGCAAGTAAGAGAGCGTTTAAATAGAATGACTTATGACTGCGCTGCTGCAGTGAGCGCTGTCATATCGATCGACACAGGATTAGGTAAAGAGGAATCTATGATGCTTGCTGTTGGAATAATTGGCACTGTTCAAACAACTGCCCGGCACTGGCTAGACCGTGACGGCAAGATTGATCGGCAGCGTGCAACAGAATTAGTAATGAATCTAATTTGGCGAGGAATCTCTGGGTTTCCTAAGTCACAATCATAAATTCGCAAAGTTACTAGTAAATAGATAGAGTTAAGTTATGGCAACAACAAAAGCTACTTCAAAAAGTTCAGCAAGAACTGATGTGAAGATTGGTATTTCAGATAGTTCACATGAGTTAAATTTTGAATGTTCTAACACTCAAGCAGAGGTAATTGCAAAGGTTAATGAGGCAATTAAGTCCTCTTCTATTTTATCGCTTAGCGATAGCAAAGGGAGAGAAATCTTGGTGCCATTTAACAAGATCAGTTACGTTGAAGTTGGTGAGTCTGCCGATCGCCACGTTGGTTTTGCTAATCAATAAAGCTTCAGGATTAAACTGAAATAACTCGTCTGGCATTACTTCTAGATTCTAGTTTTTCCCATTGTTCGGGTCTAGTTGTGTATTCACCTAAGGTATTTAACTTCCCATTACCGTGATAATCACTGGCTCCAGTCATTACTAAGTTTGATTCATTTGCAAGTTTAATTAGTTGTAATTTTTCATCTGGTGAGTGATCGCGATGGTCAACTTCAATTCCATCTAACCCAGCCTGGATTATTGAACCAAATGTATCTAGGGAAATAGTTCTCCCCCGGTGAGATGCCATCGGATGTGCGATAACACTGACTCCACCTGCAGCTTTTATTAATTTAATTGCTGCCTCTGGTGTTGGTGAGTAGTGAGAAACGTAATATTTTGAGTTGTTATGAAGCATCTGAGTAAATGCCTCATCTCTGCTTGCGACAATACCTTTTTTAACCAAAGCATCCGCCAGATGTGGTCTGCCAAGTGTGGCGCCATCAGATAGTTGCTCTAGAACATCATCCATTGTGATGTCGATACCTGCTTCATTAATTCGAGCAATTATTTTTTCCATTCTGCCGTGACGGTTTTCTCTAGTCTTTTCAAGAGTATTCATTAATTCACTGTTATTGGAGTCAAATAACAAACCTAATATATGAACACTTATTCCGTCAGGAGTTTGACATGAAATCTCTGCACCTGGCACTAGTGAAATCCCGGTTCTTAAGGCATCAGTGGCTTCTTGCCAGCCACTAATTGAATCATGATCGGTTAAACCAATAATAGAAATACCAGCTGCTAATGCTTTATTAATCAATTGTGCAGGTGTATCGGTGCCATCACTGTAAGAAGTGTGAGTGTGAAGATCAATTACCAATTATTTACTCTCTTTGCTGCTATTAACTTGGTTGGACCTTAATACAAATAATGAACAGCCAAAAAGCAATCCAATTATTCCGGGAATAGTTCCGGCAGGTGGCTGCTGCCCTAACCAAAAATAAGCCAAAATTGCACTTACTGGAACTTCAAAGAAAACAATTAATGAAACTACTGCAGGTGAAACCCGTTTTAATGAAAAGTTAAACAGCGTGTGGCCTAGAAATTGTGCACCTAGGATCAGACCGCCAAGCAGTAACCATTCATTACTTGAAAATCCATTTAAATTTGCGTTAGTTAAAAATACAACTGGCAATATTGAAAGCCCACACACTAAATAACAAACGGATGTAAATGTTGATGTTGAAATATCTCGTTGTACTTTAGCGCCGATCATCATGTACGCAGCACCTAATGCACCACCAATAACCGCCATTAAATCTCCTTGAAAAGATCTTATTGATAGATTCAAATCGATTCCAGTAATTATGATTACAGATACAAATGCTATGACCATGCCACCAATTGATTTTTTTGGAATATGTCCACCAGTTAATTTCACAAAAATTGCTGCAAAGATTGGTTGGGTTGCAGTCAAGGCAGTTCCAGTTGCAACACTGGTGTACTTCATTGCCCAGAAAAAGCAAATAAAATGTAGAGCTAGTAAAAACCCAGCTAATGCTGACCATTTAATTGCATTGCGCTGTACTTGCCTTTTCCATTCACCTCGAACTAATGCAAATGGAAGCATTATTAGACCACCGATAATATTTCGCCAGAAAATCATGGTTGGTACTGGCATCTGACTCTTTGCAATAATTGGGCCCGATGCACCTATGCCGAGAATGCCTGAGATTAAGAATGGGATATCACGGCCAGTTGGAAGTTTGGTGTGATCCTGATCTTTCATAGGGTAAAACCTATATGTAAATTAATTATTGTTATGAATTGGTGTAGAGCCGATACCCTTAGCCCATGAATACAAGTAAAGGTTTAAACCTAAATCGTGTATTCCTAGCCCGATTAGCTGGCACTGCGGTCTTTGACCCAAATGGTGATCAGCTTGGCAAGGTTAGGGATGCGGTCGCTACCTTGCGCACTAACAATCAATCACCAAGAATTTTGGGATTTATTGTTGAGGTTCCACCTCGAAAAAGAATTTTTGTGCCAATAACTCGCGTTACTTCTATAGATAATGGCCATGTAATTATTACCGGGCTTCTTAATATGCGCAGATTTGAGCCACGCACAAATGAAATTTCAGTTTTATCTGAAATGCTAGACCGTTCTGTAACTTTAGTTGAAACAAATGAAAAAGTTACAGTTGAAGATATCGCAATGGAGTTAGCAAAAACCGGAGATTGGTTTATTGAACGTGTGCACGTGATGCGCAAAGGTGCGGGATTTCGCCGGCGAGGCGCTTCATCTACTGTTACTTGGGCAGAGATTTCTGGAATTGCAATTAATGAAACTAATCAAGGCGTTAGCAATTTACTAAACACATTAGCAAATCTACGTGCAGCAGACTTAGCTTCCGTGTTACATGATTTGACTGTCAAGCGACGTGCTGAAGTTGCTCGCGCATTAGATGATGAGCGATTAGCAGATGTTTTGGAAGAGATGGATGAAGCATCTCGAGTTGAATTACTTGCAGAGCTTGAAGGTGAAAGAGCAGCTGATGTTTTAGAAGAGATGGATCCAGATGATGCTGCAGATTTGCTACGAGAAGTAGGTCAAGAGCGTGCACAAGCACTTCTAGCATTGATGGAACCAGAAGAGGCTGAAGATGTTCAACGATTAATGCATTACGAGGATTACTCTGCAGGCGGAATGATGACAACTGAACCAATAGTTTTAACTGCTGACTCAACTGTTGCTGAAGCACTATCAAGAGTTAGATTGTCTGAGGTCGCACCAGGTCTTGCTTCTCAAGTGTTTGTTTGTCGCCAGCCTATTGAAACTCCTACTGGAAGATTGATGGGAATTGTTCATATTCAACGGTTACTAAGAGAACCGCCTGCAACATTACTTGGTGGAATTTTAGATAGTGATATCGCTCCTCTTTCAGCTGAGGCGACTTTAAACGAGGTAGCTTCATACCTAGCAAGCTATAACTTATTAGCGGTTCCAGTAGTTGACGCAAATGAACGTTTGCTTGGTGCGGTAACTATCGATGACGTGCTTGATCATTTGCTACCTGAAAATTGGCGACATGAAGAATCAGTTAGGAGAGAGGGAGGAGATAGGTAATCATGGCAAAGCAGAAAATAAATAAGAATTCGCTCGAGTTTCCACGCGAGGCTCGTAGAACACTTAAACCTTCTTATGATCCAGAGGCATTTGGCCGTTGGTCTGAGAGGTTTGCACGCTTTTTAGGTACTGCACGGTTCTTGGTTTACATGACTGCATTTGTGCTGCTTTGGGTTACCTGGAACTCATTAGCTCCAGATCACTTAAAATTTGATCACTACCCATTCATATTTTTAACACTTTTGCTTTCGCTGCAAGCCTCATATGCGGCCCCCCTTATTCTGTTAGCACAAAATCGACAGACAGACCGGGATCGAATTCAAGGCAATGAAGACCGTGAGCGGGATGAGCGAAATATTGCTGACACCGAGTACTTAACTCGAGAATTAGCGAGCTTAAGAACTGCTTTAGGTGAAGTAACTACACGCGATTACCTACACAGTGAGATTTCAGATGCTGTTGAAGAGATAATTAATAAGCTTAATAAAAAATCTTAAGCGTTAATATTTAATCTAACTCCTAGTAAGGATTTAGGTCGAATAATAATTTTATCTAAAATACCGTCAAAAATTAACATTGCATTTTGATCTGATAATACAATCGGGGTTCCAGCATCTCCACCTTCACGAAGTTCGGAATTAAAAGGAACTTTTGCTAAAAGTGGAACATCTGCTCCAACTAATTCACTAAGCCTTCTTGCTGTTTCCTCACCTCCACCACTACCAAATATTGAAATTTTCTCCCCGCACTTAGCGCAGGCGCTATCTGACATATTTTCAATTACACCAATTACTGGTTGTTTAATTTGATGAGCAATCCTTCCGGCACGCTCGGCAACCTCAGCTGCTGCTATTTGTGGTGTAGTTACAACAATAATTTCAGAACCTGGAATCAATTGGCCAAGGGAGATAGCAATATCACCGGTGCCAGGTGGTAAATCAAGAAGGAGAAGATCTAAATCTCCCCAATAAGCATCACTTAACAATTGCTCTAATACTCGATGTAAAAGTGGTCCACGATATGCAACTGGATCTGACCTTTCAGGTTTAAACATCTCCATTGAAACAACTTTTACACCATAATTTTCAACTGGAATAAAGGTTTGATCAATTGCAGTTGGTCTTTTATCAAGGATTCCTATAAGTCTAGGAATTGAGTGTCCGTAAACATCAGCATCTAAGATTCCAACTTTTAATCCGCGGGCTGCTGCAGCCACAGCTAAATTAACAGTTACAGATGATTTACCAACGCCACCTTTACCAGAAGCAATACCTAGAACTCTAGTTAAAGATTCTGGCTGAGCAAATGGAATAAATTTCTCTCTGCCACCTCTAATTAACTTCTTAACATTATTGCGTTGCTCTTCATTCATAACTCCAAAATTAATTTCAATACTTTTGACCTCTGCGATATTACTAAGGGATTTACTTATGTCTGCATGTAAACGATCCTTCATTGGACATCCAACTATGGTTAGCAAAATTCCAATTTTTGCTACCCCAGAGTTAAACTCAACACTTTCAACCATTCCTAATTCCGGAAGTGGCTTATGAAGTTCTGGGTCAATCACGGTTCCCAGGGCAGCATTAATTAGATCGATTGTGCTCATAGAATCTCTGGATCAATCTTTGGTTTTGGTTTAGCATCAAAATCATTCATGTCGATCACATCACCCATATGCTTTTTAATAAAAGCCTTTGGGTTTAAATCCTTGACCTGCAAATCTTCATAACCAGGCCCAAGATTTTCTTTCAATTCATTGGTTGCAGTTTGAGCCATATTCTTTAATTTAACTAATAATCTAGCTGCATCTGCCGCAACACTTGGCATGCGATCTGGGCCAATTAAAATCATGCCTAAAACTAATAAACCAATTATTTCTCCACCACCAATATTAAACATAATTTACTTCTTTGAGGCAGCTAAAGTCACGATTGCCTCTTTAGTTATATTATTTCTTGTATATTTGATTTTAACTTTATCTCCAATATTCTTACTTCTGATAGCAACAATTAACTCATCAGAGTTTCCAATGTTTACACCACCAAATTCAAAAATTACATCGCCAACCTTTAGTCCTGCTTTATCTGCTGGCCCAGCAGGTGTAATACCAACACCTTCACTTGAAATTAAAGCACCAGTTCCGGTGTATCGAGTATCTACTGATATTCCCATTATTGGATAAGTTGCAGATCCGGTCTTAATTAATTGCTCTGCAGTTTTCTTTGCTTGATTAATCGGAATCGCAAAACCTAAACCGATAGAACCTGATTGACTGCTCGTGCCCAGAGTGGCAATTGCTGAATTAACGCCGATTACTGCTCCAGTTGCATCAACTAATGGACCGCCAGAGTTTCCAGGATTAATTGCAGCATCTGTTTGTATTGCGTTTATAAATGAACTTTCACCGCTGCCATTTCCGGTAGTTACTGCCCGATTTTTTGAGCTAATAATTCCAGAAGTAACAGTTCCAGATAAACCAAGTGGAGAACCAATAGCAATTACCGCATCTCCAACTTGAACTTGGTCACTATTTCCAAGTTGCAAGGTGGGCGCGGCGGCAACATCAATCTTAAGAACAGCAAGATCGTAAGAACTATCTCTGCCAATTAATTTAGCACCATATTTTGTACCATTAGATAATTCCACAGTAATCGTTCCACTTGTTGCTGCTGCTGCTACTACATGGTTATTTGTTAGTACATATCCGTTACTGTCTAAAAAGAAGCCGGAACCAGTATCTGAGATTGTTGCGCCTTTTACTGAAATTGAAACCACTGCTGGGATTACTCGAGCAGCAAGTGCTGCAATTGAATCTGGCGCTCTCTCAACTGTATTTTTAGTTTCCACCAAATTTGCACCAACATTAGCAACAGAACTTCGTCCAATTGTTGCGCCAATGCCACCAGCGATTAGTGCAATAACAACTGCGAGAACAAAAAAATTTGAGTTACTTTTAGATTGAATTACCCGAGTTTGTTTAACTTGATCACTAGGTTGCCACCACGGAGTGTTTGATGGTTGCTTCATTTAAGTAAGTTTATTCGCTACTAATACACCTGCGCCAATTGGAAGCACTGAGGCTGCCCATCTTTCATCCTCTTTTATTACCTTTATTCCATCTCTTCTGGCAATACTCTCAGGATCGCGCTGAGTTGGGTCGGCAACCTTTCCTCCACTTAACGCTTGATCAACAACTAACAAACCGTTTGGTTTTAGTAATCTATAAGACTCTTGCACCATGTCAAAAAGATCTAATGCGGGACGAATAATTATTAATTCATAAGAACTATCGGCAAGCTTTCCTACAACTTCAATTAATTTCCCAGTGATGATTCGATACCTAGTCGAAGCAATATCAGCCTCTTCAAATATATTTCGGGCAATTTTTGAGTGCTCTCGCTCAGAGTCAATTGTTGTTAATACGCCATCAGGTGTCATTCCGCTAAGTAACCACAAACCACCAACACCTGAGCCAGTACCAATTTCAACAACTGATTTAGCTTTTGTAATTTGAACTGCAAACTTTAGAAAATTACCAACACCAGGTGTTGGATCAGCAGCCCCAACCTCTTCGCCATTTGCTCTTGCCTGTTGCATGAAGTAATCCTCATGAGCAAAGTTCTCAGCAAATGCACTCATATCCCCGCGTTGGGAAATTGCCTCGTTCAAAATGAACCTAACCATTCAATTAGTAGTCGAACGCCAAATCCAGTTCCGCCTTTAACATTTTCACCTGCATCGGTTTCAGATCTGCCAGTACCGGCAATATCTAGATGCACCCAATTTCGATCTCCAACAAATTTTTCTAAAAATAACGCTGCAGTTACTGAGCCTGCTGAAAATCCAAATTTATCGGCTAGATGATTAAAATCAGCAATATCACTTTCAAGTGCTACCGAGTAATCATCAATTAAAGGCATATGCCAAACTTTTTCCCCTACTTGGCTACCAACTTCATAAAGTTTCTTAGCAATAGTTTTTTGTCGAGTATACATCGCAGCATATTGCCTACCTAGACCTAAAGTAGCTGCTCCAGTAAGTGTGGCTACATCAACAAGATAATCTGGGTCTAATTCTAAATCCGCATACGCAAGTCCATCAGCAAGAACTAATCGCCCCTCAGCATCAGTATTTAAAACTTCAACTGTTGTGCCGCCAAAATGTTTAATTACATCAGATGGTCGCTGTGATGTTGCAGATAAAGCATTCTCGGCCGCCATTAGTAATGCAGTAACTTTAACTTTTGGCTTTAACTTTGCCATAGCAACTGTTGCACATAAAACAGCAGCAGCTCCTGCCATATCACTCTTCATTGCAACCATAGTGTCGTATGGTCGTTTAAGTGAGATTCCGCCAGTATCAAAAGTTATTCCTTTACCAACCAAAACTACATGGGGCCAATTACTAGATCCTTTTGGTGCATAACTAACCTCAATTAATCTTGGTCCGGGATTTGGAGAAGAGTTTCCAACTGCACTCAACCCGCCAAACTCTTTTAATGCTCGACCGGATTTAATATTAATTGAAAGAGATGAATTTTTCGCTGCTGACACCATCGCAGTTGCTTGCTTTGCTAACCACTCTGGATTTTTAATATTTGATGGGGTGTGGATTAGATTTCTTGCTTGCCAAACAGCAGATGCCAATAAATCAGCGTGGGCAACTTCCTCATCAAAATCACCATAAATTATGAAAACTGGCTTTTTGTCTTTTTGCTCACTCTTAAAAGTAAATTGATAGTTTGAAAGAACTAGAGCAACGCTGTGAGTAATTACTTTGGCCTTCTCAGTTGCTAACGCCGATATCAGAACTGTATTAGTTGCTTTTACTTTTCTGCCAAGTGCAGCAGATGCTTTACGAAAATCATCCTCGCTTTGGTCACCAATTCCGACTAGATATATTCTGGTTAAAGTACCTGCAGAAATTGGCACTTCAATTATTTCACCAGCCTTAGCGGTGAAATCTGGCCAATTTGTCAGCTCAATATTTAAATCTAATTTAGTAAAGTTTTGTATCGCGGTAAGAAATCTGCTCTTTGTCAATTCAATTTTCTCACCCGGTAATATTGGAATAGCTGCAGCAGTGAATTCCGTAAAATCTAATTCATCTTCGGAAAGATGGGTAAGTTTGGGATACAGATCGAGGATTTTATGAGCCATAACCCTGATTTAAATTAAGTCAGTCGATTACTTTTTAACTAATGCAACGGCTGCTTGTAAAACATTTCCTAGGTTAGTCGCCTCTTCAACATTTAATTCAACAACTAATCTTCCGCCACCTTCTAGTGGGATTCGCATAACCATCGAGCGAGCCTCCTTGGTGACCTCCATTGGGCCATCACCAGTTCTTGGTTTCATCGCTGCCATTTAACTCTCCCCTGCCAAAGTTCAATCATTTCCTTACTAGAGGTGTAATTATCCCTCATATACCTGCGGGTGGGAAATCCATATAAATACCCTTATGAAATCAACGCTATTAGGCGCGATCTGCCTGTTGTAATAACTGATACGACTGCTCGTTCTGGCACGCCAAGTTTTTCTGCTATTTCTGCCGTGCTGATCATATTTACTAAATGTAAAGTCAAAATTAATCGTTCTTCTTCCGGCAGGGTATTGATTAACTCAGCAATAGTCTTGCCGCCACCATCGGATGCCATGAGTAAAGATTACTCGGCAAGGTCAATACTTTCGAACCTATGCGGATAGTTGCCGAGCAAATCGGCGTAATGAGAGCCAAACTCCGAGTAACAAGAGTGGTTTTAAAATGATCAATACAAAAGTTGGTGCAATTAAATCCTCTTGCCAATAAAAAATACTTCCGCCACGGATCTTCTTCAATTCGAATTTGCCAGTGCCACGAATGATTCTTCCGATATGGACAACTTCGCATATTAATGGAGGTTGCCACTTTGTTATCTCCATTGTGTCCAGCACTCCTAGTCGAAGTTTTGGATATAAAGATGGAAATAAACCGGTGAATGCAAATATTAATACGCCTTTACCATTCTTTACAGTTCGGTCTTGGTCGACTTCAGACCAAACTTTAGTTTGAAGCATCCAATTACTTTGTTCATGCCAGTTCACCAGTGATTTCCAAACAATCTCTACCGGTTTATTAATCTTTACGGTAAGTGATAAATGTGAGAGCTGATTCATTTTTTCCTTATCGCATCAAGAGTAGATGGCACATCTTTGCACCAACTTACTAACTCTGCTTGACCAGTTTTCATAAAATTTTGAGTAGCTAAATGATCAAGAGCTAATCGAAGTGGATCATAAACTCCAGTAGGGTCACAAATAGCAATTGGCTTACTGTGGAATTTAAGATATCGGCCAACCCAAATTTCAAAGAACTCTTCTAACGTCCCAATTCCACCAGGAAGAGCAATAAACGCATCAGATAAATCTTCTATCTTTGCTTTTCTAGTCCGCATATTTGTAACAACATGCATATGTGATGCTTCTTTGTCTTCAAATTCAAGTTTTACAAGTGGCTCTGGAATTACTCCAATTGTTGTGGCACCTACTGATCTTGCACCTCGTGCAACCTCTCCCATCATTGACGCTTTACCGCCACCCCAAACTAGATCCCAACCTTGCTCTCCGATTGCTTTACCGATATCAAATGCCAATTCGAGTGAACTTTTTGGAATATCAGGAGCAGATGAGCAGAAAACGGATACGCGCATGAAATTAGTCTATTGCCTAGCGCGCATTTTGATACCTTTAGGTTATGAGTAACAGTCAAATGACCGCATATGGCTTTGGTGTTGCCACCCAGACTCACTCCGGACAAACTCTTGATTGTAAATTCTATTCTCTAGGTTTAGGAAGTGCGTCAACTAATAATCTGGATGAAGAATATAAATCTCAACTTGGAGAAGATGCGATTCGAAAAGTAAAAAAAGTCGCGATCGAATTAAGTATAGATTTATCTCAAAAGCCAAAAGATGCTGCAGATGTTTACTTGAGATTGCATTTACTCTCCCATAGATTAGTTAAGCCACACGGGCTAAATTTAGATGGATTATTTGCGTTACTTATAAATGTTGTTTGGACCTCAGCTGGTGCATGTGAGGTTGATGGATTTGAAAAAGTCAGAAATCAATTGCAAAACAAATATGGAAATTTAACTGTCTATTCAGTTGATAAGTTTCCAAGAATGATCGATTATGTAATTCCTGAAGGTGTTCGTATTGCAGATGGTGATCGAGTTCGGTTAGGTGCTTACCTTTCATCTGGAACTACCGTTATGCATGAAGGTTTTGTAAATTTCAATGCAGGCACATTAGGTAAGTCAATGGTTGAGGGTCGAATCAGCGCCGGTGTAGTAGTTGGTGATGGCAGTGATATTGGTGGTGGCGCTTCAATTATGGGTACTTTAAGTGGCGGTGGTAAAGAGGTAATTTCAATTGGTCAGCGCACACTGCTTGGGGCTAACTCCGGTATTGGAATTAGCTTAGGAGATGATTGTGTGGTTGAAGCTGGTGTTTATATAACTGCTGGCTCAAAGGTAACCCTGCCAGATAAGAAAGTCGTCAAAGCTAAAGAATTAAGCGGTGGTAATAATTTATTATTCCGACGTAACTCTGAAAGTGGAGCGTTAGAAGCACTTGCTAAAACTGGTACTTGGAGTGGCTTGAACTCAGTTCTTCACAAAAATTAATTCTTAAATAATTTTTTTGGTGAGGTTATAAACCCAATACCCCAAGAAAAGTGCATGGTCGCCAATACAAATGGCATAAGTAATTTATCGACTACTTTTCTGCCAATAAATAAACTACCGATGATTAATATGCTGAAATAGGTTAAAAATGGTGCAATAAAAATTGGGTTGATGGTAAATGTGGAAAATATCGATAACAGATTTACAATTACTGCAACCGGTGGAGCTAAGTAGCGAAAATTAACTGTACTTCTATATTGACGCGAGATAACTCTCCGCCATCGACCATATTGAAAGTATTGTCTAGCTAATTTCTTAAAAGTCCTTCGTGGTCGGTATGTAACTTGCAATCTTGGATCAAACCATATTAATCCACCATTTTTACGAAGTCGATAATTTAATTCCCAATCTTGCGCCCGGATATACCGCTCATCAAATCCACCCGCAGCTATAACTGCAGATTTTTTATATGTTCCAAGATATACCGTGTCAGACTCACCAGCACTTCCACCGGTGTGGAATTTAGAAGAGCCAACTCCTAATTTAGAACGCATAGCTTGGGCAATAACTCGTTGCAAGCCGGTATTACTATCGGCATGCATCAAACCACCAACATTGACTGCGTTTTTCTGTTGAAGTATTTCTACGGCAGTTTTTACATAATTATTTGAAATCTCAGAGTGACCGTCAATTCGACAGATAATTTCATAGGAGCTCGCTTTTATCGCAAGATTTAAACCAGCTGCTGTCTGGCCAGTTGGATTATTAACTAACTTAATACGAGAGTCTAATTCTGATAATTTTTCTGCAATTTGAGTTGTTTTATCTTCTGATGGTCCAAGTGCCAAAATCACTTCAATATTAGAAGGGTAATCTTGCTGAAGAATTGCTGAGATGCAATTACTTAAATCCCGTTCCTCATTGAGGATTGGCAAAATTACTGAGACAGGTGGAAAGGTTGCATAGTTCATAACCCCTCCAAATCAATTTTTATGCACAAATATTCCCTGCCCATAATCTAGGATAAGAAGATGAAATCTGCTCGAAGTATCAAGATCTTTACTGGTATTTCGGTAGCAATTCTGACAATTTCTGCAATCAGCGCACTTGCTTTCGGCACAGTAACCGCCTCAATTAACAAGATTGATGCCTTTGCTGGGTTAGAAAAACGGCCAGAAAAGACGTCTTCAGCAATTAATTATTTACTAGTTGGGTCAGATACTCGCGAGGGTTTAACCAAAGAAGAATTAAAATTATTAAGGGTTGGATCAGTTGCAACAGCTGCCGGAAAAAGATCAGACACTATGTTGTTAGTTCATATTTCAAAGTCCCGAGATAAAGCAGTATTGATTTCAATTCCGCGGGATACCTTTGCATTGATTCCAGAACATACAACAAAGGCTGGAAAAGTAATTCCGGCAGTGCATTCAAAAATTAATTCATCCTTTAATTGGGGTGGAGCTCCTTTGCTTATTCAAACAATTGAAGAAATGACGCAATTAAAAATTGATCATTATATTGAAATTAACTTTGCTGGTTTTGCCAGAATAGTTGACTCACTTGGTGGTATTGAAGTTTGTACCAAGAAAAACATTAATGATCCAAAAAGTCACTTAATCCTTGAGGCTGGAGTTCATACTTTAGATGGAATTGAAGCACTTAAATATGTTAGGACAAGAGAGTTTGATGGGATGGGTGACTTAGGCAGAATGCAACGTCAACAAGCATTTATGTCTTCAGTGTTACATAAAGCAACAAGTGCTGGAGTTTTATTAAACCCAATAACGATGACTAGTTTTATTAATTCAGCCCTTTCTGCTGTTACTACAGATAATGGACTCAAAAATTCTGATTTAATAACACTTGCAAAACAGTTGAAAACATTAGCCACATCTAGTGTTAGAACCTTAACTGTGCCACTTTCAGATTTAAATTATGATTCAAATGGTGTCACATCTGCTGTGTTATGGGATCCAGTTCTTGCTCCACAGCTTTGGAAGAGACTAAAGCAAGATCAAGCGGTGGTTGATGAGGTAGTTGCATCACCAACACCATCTTCAACAAATGCTTCTAAGGTTGAAATTATTGATAAATTTAAAACCCGCACTGCAGAAGATAATATCTGTCGGTAATTAACTAAAACTTAGGTAAGGTTAATATATGACTTTAAAGCTCTCTGTTATAGGAACTGGATACTTAGGTGCAACCCATGCAGCTTGTATGGCTAGCCTCGGTTTTGATGTAATTGGATTTGATATTGAAACAAGCAAAATTGATTTACTTTCTAAGGGCAAGGTTCCATTTTATGAACCGGATTTAGAGGATTTGCTCGCTGAACAAATTAAATCTGGCAGGTTAACTTTCACAAATAATATTAATGAGTTAGCAAATGCTGATGTTCACTTTATCTGTGTCGGAACTCCACAGGTAAAAGATGGAAATGCCGCTGATTTAACCTATGTGGATTCAGCATTAGAAGCTATTGCAAAAATTGTAAAGCCTGGTGGGTTAGTGGTAGGTAAATCAACTGTTCCAGTTGGCACTGCAACTAGATTGCGTAATAGATTACTTGAATTAAATCCAAAAGCAGATCTTGCTTGGAACCCAGAATTCTTGCGAGAAGGCTTTGCAGTCGAAGACACCTTACGGCCAAACCGTTTAGTTGTTGGTGTAGTTAATGATTTAGCTGAAAAAATATTAAAAGAAGTTTATGTATCAAATCTAAGGGAAAATACGCCATGGGTTAGAGCTGATTTACCAACAGCAGAGTTGGTCAAAGTAGCTGCAAACTCATTTTTAGCAACTAAAATTTCATTTATTAATGCGATGGCAGAAATATGCGAGGCTGCCGGCGGTGATGTGACAGTTCTTGCAAAAGCAATTGGTTATGATCCAAGAATTGGAAGCCGTTTCTTACAAGCAGGTATTGGCTTCGGTGGCGGATGCCTACCAAAGGATATTCGTGCATTTATGGCCCGAGCTGAAGAGTTAGGTGCTAAACAAGCTGTTGAATTTCTAAAAGAAATTGATGCAATTAACTTACGGGCTCGACAAAGAATTATTGAGCTAGTGCGAAAAGATCTTTCAGAAAACTTACAAGGCAAGAAGGTTGCAATTTTAGGCGCTGCGTTCAAGCCAGATAGTGATGATGTTCGTGATTCACCAGCTCTTGATATTGCTGCCCAAATTCAAGCAGCCGGAGCGGTGGTAATAGTTCATGATCCAAAGGCGATTGCAAATGCTCAAAAACGTTTTCCTGCGTTGAAATTTGCCGAAGATATAAATTCCACACTTAGAGATGCTGAAATTGTTTTACACCTTACTGAATGGAAAATCTATCGAGAGATTAATCCGGTTGAGGTTAAATCCTTAGTTAAATCTGCAATCATGATTGATGGCAGAAATGCCTTAGATAGAGAGCTTTGGCAGTCTGCTGGCTGGAAGTTCAGAGCACTTGGCCGAACTCATAATGAGTGACCAAATTGATCAGATGCTTAAGTTAAAAACTTGGGCAATTGTGGGCTTGAGCAATAATGCAGAGCGCGCAGCTTATGGAGTAGCAAAAGTTTTAATTGAAAAAGGTCATAAAATAATTCCAGTTCATCCAAAAGCAGAAATTGTGCATGGTCAAAAAGGGTATGCCAAACTATCTGATATTACCGAAATGGTAGATGTTGTTGATGTTTTTGTTAATTCAGAGTTAGCGGGTGAAGTTGTTAACGAGGCAATTAAAATAGGCGCAAAAGGCGTTTGGCTTCAATTGGATGTGATTGATGCTGGTGCAATATCACGAGCACATGATGCTGGATTGCTTGCAGTTATGAATCATTGTCCGGCGATTGAATACCGCAAGCGATCTTAAATTATTCCTCGATTTCCCCGCTGTAATACTGCTGAGCATGAATGACTTCAGTTAATAAACTTTCTAATTCACTTCCGGAGATCGCAACCTGCTTAATTGATTGATCAAACTTTAGGTTTGGATTTCTAGCCATTAAGTGAAGATACGGGCGATAATCATCACTTGCTGGATCACTTTTTAATTTTCCAGTAACGGTAAATGCAGACGTGATTTCGGTGCTGCCAAGTGGTAAATCTAGAACTGCTCTTAAGTACTGCTCAAAATAATTTGTAGTAGATCCAATTTGAGTCCAAAATCTTGCTAAAGGGGTGAGCCAGTTAATTCCAACTAGATTCTTATAATCTGCTGCATCAACTAATAATTCAAATCCTCCAACTAGATCTATCTCACCAGCAAGTTTTAATGCATATAGCTGAATTTCAAGAGATTGCTCTTCGCTAACGCCTGGTAAAGGTGAGATGGTTAAACCCTCAGTTACTAAAGTAACTGGCCAGCTTGCAACTTGAGTATGCGCAGATCTTGCAATCAATACTGAAAGTAATTCTCCACTTCCGTTATTTTCATCAATCAGTGAAAGTTGTTCAAGTGTTTTACTCGATGGATAAATTTTAATTCCGGCACGTTCAGCGCTCTTAATAGTTGATGGTTCAATTGACGCAGGGTTTACGCAGATAAAGGCGCAACCCTGGGCAAAAGCAATTAGCCCTCCAGAGCTGATTGGACTGCTTGCAAATTTAATACCGATGCCAAGTTTATTTGCCTCATCTTGAAATATAGATTGAGCCCAATCGCTACCAACTAGGCCAATAATTGGGAAACTCATGTAATAAGGTTACCCGCATAATGGTTCAACTTATTCTCGCCTCATCCTCATCCTCGCGGCTGCGGTTATTAGAAAGTGCGGGGATTACTCCAATTGTTTTAGTAAGTGGAGTAGATGAAGAAGCGGCTGAGTTAGTTTCGCTATCACCTTCTGAATTAGTTATTGCGCTAGCTATTCTCAAAGCCCACACCGTGAAAGAAAAGGCTCCAAAAGATTCTTTAATTCTTGGTTGTGATTCAACATTTGAATTTAATGGTGAATCTTTAGGAAAACCTGGAACTAGAGAGAATGCAATTACAAGATGTAAGAAATTAAGTGGCAAATCTGGATATCTTCACACCGGCCATTGCTTGATTGATTTAAAGCAAGGAATTGAGTTAAGCGAGAGATCAACTGCAAAAGTTCAGTTTGCTCAAATGAGTGATGCAGAAATAATTAATTATGTTGATTCTGGTGAACCACTTAACGTGGCAGGTGGCTTTACCCTTGATGGATTAAGCGCGCCTTTCATAACAAATATTGAAGGTGATCCCAGTGGAATTATTGGTTTATCCCTACCTCTTCTGCGTAAAATGATTATCTCTCTTGGATACAGCTGGCCGGATTTAAAAAATAAGTAATTATTTAGGATAAGTTTCTCGTATGAGCGATCTATATAAAGACCCAATTGGCACTGCTGAAAAAGCAGCAAAAGAAATTGCAAAAATAACTGGAAATCAAAAACATGATGTGGCATTGGTCATGGGTTCTGGATGGATATCAGCAGCTGATGCTCTTGGAACAGCTACGCATGAATTCCCAGTTACCGATTTAGCAGGTTTTCCAGCGCCAACAGTTGCTGGCCACGGTGGAAAGGTTCGCTCCTATAAGTTAGCTAACTCGGTAAATGCTTTGGTTTTCTTAGGTAGGACTCATTTTTATGAAGGTCTCGGGATGGAGCCAGTTGCACATGCAGTTAGAACTGCAGTTAAAGCCGGGTGCCGCACAATTGTATTAACTAATGCATGTGGTGGAATAAATACAGATTACAAAGTCGGACAACCAGTATTAATTAAGGACCATATTTCACTCACAGCTGCTTCACCATTAATTGGTGCAGATTTTGTTGATTTAACCGATCTTTATAACAAGCAGTTAAGAGAACTTGTAAAAGCTGAAGATCCTTCTCTTGCGGAAGGAGTTTATGTTCACTGGCGTGGGCCTTCATATGAAACACCAGCTGAAATTCGAATGATGCGAACAATGGGTGCTGATTTAGTTGGCATGTCTACTGTTCCAGAAGCTATTGCAGCTCACGCGCTTGGCGCAAAAGTACTTGCAATATCTTTAGTTACAAATGCTGCAGCCGGCGTAACTGGTGAAAAACTTAATCATGCCGAGGTAATTGCTGCTGGTAAAGCCGCTGCAGATCGAATGGGCAATTTGTTAGCAAAGGTGTTGCCTAAGCTGTGATCTCAGATCAGCTGCGTTCTGAGGTTCAAGAGTGGATCAAGAATGATCCTGACAAAAAAACAGCTGAACAATTACGTAAATGGCTTGCGGAAAATAATGAGTTAGAAATAAAACGATGCTTTAACGGATTTCTTCAATTTGGAACTGCCGGTTTACGCGGTCCAATTGGGCCTGGGCCATCATGTATGAATCGCGCAGTAGTTAGTAGGGCAGCCAGCGGAATTGTTTCCTTCATGAAGAAAAATAATCTAACTTCAGTTGTAATTGGAAAAGATGCAAGACATGGATCCAATGAGTTCGCACAAGATAGTGCTGAAATATTCTCAGGAGCTGGAATTAAAACTTATCTTCTACCAAGGTCGCTTCCAACTCCTGTTTTAGCGTTTGCGGTAAATAATCTAAAAGTAGATGTTGGGATAATGGTTACCGCAAGCCATAATCCAGCAGCAGATAATGGTTATAAGGTTTATCTCGGTGGCACTGTAAATGGCGTTAACTATCGTGGATCTCAGATAATTACACCAGTTGACTTAGAAATATCAGATGAAATATCTAAAGCAGATTTATCCCCTGTTAAGTCAAAAAATTTTGAAACAGTTAATGAGTCAGTTATAGATAATTACACCACCTCTGTTGCAAACCTAGTTACAATTCCAAATCAATTAAAAATTGTCTATACCGCTCTGCACGGAGTAGGAAGTGAAACATTTCTTAGAGTTTTTGAAAAAGCCAAATTTGCATCGCCAATATTGGTAACTGAACAAGCAAATCCAGACCCTGATTTTCCAACTACACCATTTCCAAACCCTGAGGAAGCTGGGGCAATAGATTTAGCAATTGACTATGCTAAAAAAAATAATGCTGATCTTGTAATTGCAAATGATCCAGATGCCGATAGGTGTGCTGTAGCAGTAAATGATCTTCGAACTGGCTGGCGAATGCTTAGAGGTGATGAGGTTGGAACAATACTTGGGTTTTATTTGATTAGTAAGAACAAGAGTAAAGATGTTGCGGTAGCAAATTCATTAGTCTCATCTTCCTTGCTTGCCAAAATTGCTAATAAAAATGGAATTACATTTTATGAAACTTTAACTGGATTTAAATGGATTTCAAAAACTAATAAACTAATTTTTGGTTACGAAGAAGCGCTTGGTTACTGTGTAGATCCAGTTATAGTTAATGATAAGGATGGAATCAGTGCTGCCGTAATAATTACTCAGTTAGCGGGTGAGTTACATAAAAATAAAACTTCACTTTGTGATTATTTAGATTCAATTTATGAAGAGTTTGGTTTTCATAAGACCGAACAGATTTCATTAAGATTTGATAAATTAACCCAAATTGATGGATTGCTTTCAAGGGTTGTGACGAATCCCCCAGCAGATCTTTGTGGAAACAGACTTCTTATTGCTGAAGATCTTAGTAAGTCAAAGAGTGTTCCTACACCTGGGATCAGGCTTATGTATGAAAACCAAATTCGGGTAATTATTAGGCCATCTGGTACTGAACCAAAACTTAAATGTTATATAGAAGTTGTATCTGATACTAATGTTCAGGCAATATCCTCGGTATCGCAAATAAAGGAAGCATTGACTAAAGTACTCTCATGATTATCGATGGCAGTGAAGCATCACTGAAAAAGTTTCTTTCGGACTTACCGCCGGTAGATCAGGTTGGTGCTGAAGCTAGAGCTGCGATGCTTGCAACTAGAAGTATTAAAACTTCAAGTAAAGCATGGGCAATCGATATGGCAATCAGCATGGTTGATCTAACAACCCTTGAAGGTGCTGATACACCTGGAAAAGTTAAAGCTCTTTGTGCAAAAGCGGTCCGGCCAGATCCAACTGATTTAACTGTTCCATCTGTTGGAGCAATTTGTGTTTACAACGATATGGTAAAAATTGCGCGCAATGAATTAGATGCAATTGGTGGAACAGATATTCCAGTCGCCGCAGTTGCTACCGCCTTCCCCTCTGGAAGAGCAAGTCGGGCAGTTAAAGAATTAGATACTAAAGATGCTATTAATGCTGGTGCAAACGAAATTGATATGGTCATTGATAGGGGTGCATTTTTATCTGGCCGGCTTGGTGAAGTTTTTGAAGAAATTAGAATTATTAAAGAATTATGCGGAAATAAAGTGCATTTAAAAGTTATTTTAGAAACTGGCGAATTAGTCACGTATGACAATGTTCGTAAAGCTTCTTATCTTGCGATGTTAGCTGGCGCTGATTTTATTAAGACAAGTACCGGAAAAGTCGCTCCGGCTGCAACCGTACCAGTTGTATTAGTGATGTTAGAAGCTGTTAGAGATTACTTTGCCTTATCTGGTACACGAATTGGCGTTAAACCCGCTGGCGGAATTCGAACCACAAAGGATGCGATTAAACAGTTAGTGTTGGTTAATGAGACTGCTGGCCCTGATTGGCTTAACCCATCCCTATTTAGAATTGGTGCAAGTGCGCTTCTAAATGATTTACTTATGCAACGAATGAAGTTACGGACTGGGCACTACGCTAGTGCTAATTACGTAACGATGGATTAGGGGTGTTATGAGCGGCTTTGAATACGCAAGTGCCCCTGAATCAAAAGCAATAGCAAATATTGCAAGTTCCTACGGCCTATTTATTAATGGAAAATTTGTAGATCCAAAAAAAGGTAAAAGCTTTAACACAATTAATCCAGCAACTGAAGAGTTACTTTCAAAGATTGGCTATGCAGATAAGTTAGATATTGATTTAGCTGTTAAAAGTGCTCGATCAGCCTTTACAAAAGTTTGGTCGAAGATGCCCGCTAAAGAGCGTGGAAAATATTTATATCGAATTGCTCGGATAATGCAGGAGCGAGCACGTGAGTTTGCAGTGGTAGAGACACTAGATAATGGAAAGCCAATTAGAGAGTCTCGTGACACCGATATCCCACTTGCTGCTGCGCATTTTTTCTATCATGCAGGGTGGGCCGATAAATTAGAGTATGCCGGAGTTGGCAATAAACCAAAGCCAGTCGGTGTAGTTGGCCAGATAATACCTTGGAACTTTCCACTACTTATGCTCGCTTGGAAAATTGCACCTGCCCTTGCTGCTGGAAATACTGTTGTATTAAAACCTGCGGAAACAACTCCACTAACTGCATTGTTATTTGCTCAAGTTTGCCAACAAGCCGGCTTACCAGAAGGTGTAGTAAATATTGTCACCGGTGACGGAATCACTGGAGCTGCACTTGTTAATCATCCAGATATAAATAAGGTTGCTTTTACTGGATCTACTGAGGTTGGAAAAGCAATTGCTAGATCAATATCTGCCACAAAGAAGAGTGCAACTTTAGAGTTAGGTGGAAAGGCAGCAAACCTTGTATTTGATGACGCTGCAATTGATGAAGCAGTTGAAGGAATTGTGAATGGAATTTTCTTTAACCAAGGCCATGTCTGCTGCGCTGGCTCTAGATTATTGCTTCAAGAAAATATTGCTGATGAGGTCCTAGAAAAACTGAAAAAGCGTATGAGTTTAATCAGAGTAGGTGATCCAATGGATAAGAACACTGACCTTGGTGCGATTAATTCAAAGGAACAATTAAATAGAATTCATGAGATCTCTAGTACTGGTGACGCTGAAGGTGCTAATCGATGGTCACCTGAGTGTAAATTGCCAAGCAAAGGTTTTTGGTATCCCCCAACAATATTTACTGGTGTATCTCAATCACATCGAATAGCTCGAGAGGAAATCTTTGGGCCAGTTTTATCTGTCTTAACATTTAGAACTCCGGCAGAAGGAATTGAAAAGGCAAATAACACCATGTATGGATTATCTGCTGGTATTTGGAGTGACAAAGGTTCAAAAGTTCTATGGGCAGCTAAGCAATTAAAAGCTGGTGTAATTTGGAGTAATACCTTTAATAAATTTGATCCGGCAAGCCCATTTGGTGGTTATAAAGAGTCTGGCTGGGGACGTGAAGGTGGTCGCCACGGATTAGCTGGTTATTTGACCTCGGATGCAAAGGTAAGCAAATGAGTCGAATAGATGTAAATAAGACCTATAAATTATTTATTGGCGGAGCTTTCCCAAGAAGTGAGTCTGGCCGGGTTTATGAAATAAAAGGAGCTAATAAAAAATTTATTGCTAACCCATCACTTGCATCTCGAAAAGATCTAAGAGATGCAGTTGTAGCAGCTAAATCTGCTCAGGCAGGATGGGCTAATGCGACTGCTTTTAACCGTGCTCAGATTTTGTATCGTATTGCTGAAATTATGGAAGGTAGAAGCGAGCAATTTGTTGATGAGATCTGCGCATTAGAGGGTATTACAACTAAGGCAGCGAAACTTCAGGTGGAAGAAGCAATTGATACCTGGGTTTGGTACTCCGGTTGGTGTGACAAATTATCTTCAGTAACTGGTTCTCTTAACCAAGTTTCAGGTCCATTTTATAATTTCACTACACCAGAGCCATTAGGAGTTGTTGCGATATTTGCTGAAAATAAACCTTCACTACTTGGAGTGGTAAGAACTTTAGCTCCAGTACTTGCTGGCGGAAACTCTGCAGTTTTAATTGCAAGCGAGAATTTTCCTTTACCGGCAATAACATTAAGTGAGGCTCTTGCAACGAGTGATGTACCTGGTGGAGTTGTAAATATATTAACCGGTAAGAGCGCTGAATTAGCACCTTGGGTTGGGTCTCATATGGAAATTGATGGGGTTGATGTTGCAGGTCTTAGTAAAAAACAAGAAGAGGAATTAAAACTTGTTGGCGCTGATAATTTAAAGAGAATCTTTAGATTTAATTCAGAAAACCATCCAGAGCGAATACTTAGTTTTATGGAGCAAAAAACTGTCTGGCATCCAATCGGAATTTAATTATTCAGCAGATATTGTTGCGTAAGCAGGTTTTACAGTCTTTTCAATAATTTCAAGTCGTTCCTCAAATGGGATAAAAGAACTTTTTAGCGCGTTAACTGTTACTCGCTGAAGATCTGCAAACTTCCAGTCAAATGATTTAACACACTGAGTCATTTCATTTGTCATAGCGGTATTACTCATTAATCGATTATCAGTATTTAAAGTTACACGAAAGCGAAGTTTGGCTAAAATACCAATTGGGTGTTCGGAATAGGTTTTAGCAGCCCCAGTTTGAAGATTAGATGTAGGGCATAGTTCTAACGGAATTCTTCGATCCCTTACATATGAAGCGAGTGGTCCAAGCTTTGGTGTGTTACTTGAGAAATCAATATCATCAATGATTCGAACACCATGGCCTAACCTTTCTGCGCCGCAAATTTGAATAGCTTCCCAAATTGAGGGCAGCCCGTAAGCCTCACCGGCATGAATAGTGAAATGGGCATTCTCTTTTCGTAAATACTCAAATGTTTCTAATTGATTAGTTGGTGGAAAGCCATCCTCTGGACCTGCAATATCAAAACCAACTACACCTTTGTTACGATATTTAATGACTGCTGCTGCTGCCTCTTGCGACCTGTTGTTTTGTCTCATTCCGCACAGTAATGATTCAACTCTAATCTTTTTACCCTCGCGTGCTGCTTCTGCCATTCCTTGTTTGTAGCCTTCAGTAGTTGCTTCAACTACTTGATCTATAGACAAACCTTGTTCAGTAAATAACTCTGGTGCTCCCCTGACCTCAGCGTAAACAACACCATCTCTTGCTAAATCAATCGCGCACTCTCTTGCTACTTGAATAATTGCTTCCTTTGTTTGCATAACCGCAATGGTGTGAGAAAAGGTTTCTAGGTAGCGAACAAGTGAGTGAGAGTTACAGGACTCTTCAAACCACTCTGCTAATTTCTTTGGATCTTCGGTCGGTAATTTTTTATACCCAATTTTTTGGGCAATCTCAATAATAGTTTCTGGTCGCAAACCACCATCTAAATGATCATGCAAAAGTGCTTTTGGAACTCGCTTTATTTGATCATCTGTTGGTGTATTTATTAGCGCCACTTATCCCTCGATTCGTTCAATTACTAATGGTAATCGGTTAATTTGATCATCCTTACCACCGATTGAAAAAGCACTAACTAATGCCTCTTGCGCGCGATGAAATCGGTCAGATTCATCAGTATGTAAAGTTAAAATTTTATCGCCTTCTTTAACAATATCTCCTGGTTTTGCATGTATCTCAATTCCAGCACCAAGTTGTAGAACTTCACCTTGTTTTTGACGGCCTGCACCAAGTCGCCATGCAGCTACACCAACCTTCATCGCATCTAAAGTTAAAAGTTTTCCAGATGCACTTGCATTGATCTCCAACTTCTCCTTGGCTACTGGCAGAGGTGCATCATTGTCTCCACCTTGAGCTTTAATCATTTTGCGCCAAACATCCATTGCCATTCCATTTTTTAAGGCAGTAGCTGGATCAACTTTTGGCTTAATACCAACAGCATCTAGCATCTCATTTGCGAGTAAAAGGGTCAGCTCAACCACATCACTTGGACCGCCACCTGATAGAACTTCAAGAGTCTCCCGTATTTCCAATGAATTTCCGGCGGTTAATCCCAGTGGAACATCCATCGCAGTAACTAATGCACGAGTAGTTACCCCGGCACGTTTACCTAAATCAACCATAGTTCGAGCAAGTAATGCAGCATCCTTTGGATTACTCATAAAAGCACCAGAACCAGTTTTAACATCAAGAACTAGCGCACTTGTTCCTTCAGCAATTTTCTTACTCATAATCGATGAGGCAATTAAAGGAATTGCTTGAACAGTTCCAGTTACATCGCGAAGTGCGTAAAGCTTTTTATCGGCAGGTGCAAGACCAGTACCAGCTGCGCAAATTACCGCACCACACTCTTGTATAACTTTTAACATCTCAATATTGGAAAGGGAAGCTTTCCAACCTTTAATAGATTCCAATTTATCTAACGTGCCACCAGTATGACCAAGGCCACGACCGGAAAGTTGTGGCACTGCCGCACCACATGCAGCCACTAAGGGCGCAAGTGGCAAAGTAATTTTGTCACCAACTCCACCAGTTGAATGCTTATCAACGGTTGGTCGATTAAGCATTGACCAATTCATTCGCTCACCACTTGCAATCATCGCATCGGTCCAGCGAGAAATCTCTCTGCTATTCATGCCATTCAAAAGAATCGCCATAAGCAAAGCTGACATCTGTTCATCGGCAATGACACCGCGAGTATATGCGTCGATGGTCCAGTCGATTTGTTCGTTAGTTAACTCTTGTTTGTCACGCTTTGCTGAAATTATTTCTACTGCTGCAAATCTTTCACTCATTTATTTAAGATCCTCTGGACCAAAGGCCCAGGGAAGTAAAGTTGAAAATGGTTTTGGACCTTCTGGGGTCATGAATAACATTTCATTTCCGCCATGCTCAAAAAGTAATTGGCGACATCTGCCACAAGGAGATAAGTAATCTCCGTTACCATCAACACAAACAACAGCAATTAATCTTCCACCACCAGTAGCGGTTAAAGAAGAAACTAATCCACACTCAGCGCATAATCCAACGCCATAACTTGCATTCTCACTATTGCAACCAACAACAACTCTGCCATCTGAAACTAAGCCAGCAACTCCTACTTTAAATTTTGAATATGGCGCATATGCATTTTTCATTACATCTTTTGCAGCCTGGTGTAGCTGGTCCCAATTAATTTCCATGGGGTAATTCTCCTACGAAATTTAACTATTTATTACCGCGGGTATATGGAATTCCATCTGCAGCTGGAGCACGGACCCTTCCGACTACGCCTGAGACAGCGATTATTGTCGCAATATAAGGAACCATTAACATAAATTCAGATGGAATTGATACGCCAATAATTGAAAGGTTACCCTGCAGATTATTAGCAAAACCAAAGAAAAGGGCTGCAACGATTGCACCACGTGGTGTCCATTTTCCAAAGATTAAACAAGCAAGTGCAATAAATCCGGCGCCAGCAGTCATATTCTGAGAAAAAGGTCCAACTGCGCCAACTGTGAAGTACGCCCCGCCAGTTCCGGCAACTAGTCCGGCAATCATTACATTCTTAAATCTCAAACGATTAACATCAATTCCAACACTATCTGCCGCAACTGGGAGCTCTCCAATTGCCCGGGTCCTAAGTCCCCATCTTGATTTAAATAGAGCAATCTGAATAAAGATCACAAATGCATACATCAAATAAACAATTATTGTTTGATTAAATAGAGTTGGTCCAATAATCGGTAATTTTGATAGTAATGGAATTGGAATTGGCGAGAAGCTTCCGCCCATATTCCATTTATCTTCGTAAGGAATTAGTAGTGTTGTATAGAAGAAATTAGTTAAGCCCAAAACCAAAACATTTATAACAAAGCCAAGAATTACTTGGTCAACTTGAAAACGAATTGAAAAATAGGCAAGTATTAAGGAGATTAATCCGCCAGCAATTGGCGCTGAAATTAATCCATACAATGGATTTTGAGTGATGCTAGCAACTGCTGCTGAGACAAAAGCGGCAAACAATAATTGGCCTTCTATTGCAATGTTTATTACGCCTGATTTTTCACATAACAAGCCAGACATCGAACCAAAAATCAAGGGAACTGAAAGCATGATTGCCCCTTGTAATAAGCCAGTAAACGGAATGAATTTTCCGGCTGCTGCCCAGCATAAGAATGCAAGTATGCTTCCAAAACCAAAGAAAAAACTTCCCAACGTTAGATTCTTATTTTTCCTAAACTGAAGGTATGAAATTAGAACACCCAAAAATGCAATCAATAAAAATATCAAGGCCCCACTTTTTGAGGCAATTTTCCATTCGCTAATCAATTTCCATTCTTTACCTAATACAAAGCCGAAAGTTACATCCTCAGATTTATTTGATTTTAGGTAAAAAACCACAGTGAAAAGAATTGAAAAAACAAGCATAGAAATAACTCCACGTTTTTGACGTTTTTGCTTCTCGCTTAAATTATTCATCAGCCATTCCAACCTTTAGCAGTCATAGATTTATCAGCAAATGATTTCTTTATTCGGAATATAGATTTCATTAGCGCAGGAGCTGCGATGAATAGGACGATCAGGGCTTGAATAACTTGAACAATATCTGGTGAGGTTCCGGTATTAGATAACAGAGTGCGTCCGCCAGTTTGAAGCGCGCCGAATAAGAATGCACCAAAAACTGTTCCGATAGGCGTTGCCTGTCCTAATAACGCTACGGTAATTGCATCAAACCCAAGACTTCCAGCAATTCCAGCAGCAAGTGCATGCTCGGTTCCAAGAAGATGCACCGCACCACCTAGGCCTGCTAATCCACCGCAGATAAACATAGTTGTAGTAGTAACAAATGGGATTGAAATACCTGCAGATCTTGCCGCATTGGCATTCGCTCCCACGGCTCGAAATTTAAATCCAAGAGTACTTTTATTTAATAACCACCATACAAAACCTGCTGCAAATAATGCGATGAAAATTCCGGCATGAATTCTTAAATTTTCACCTAATAATTTTGGTAACTGTGCACTTGGATTTACCTCCGGCGCAAGCGGATCTTGTCTTCCTTCCCGTAAAAATACAGTTGTCTTTAGTAACCAAAGTATAAATAAAGCCGCAACATAATTTAGCATGATGGTCACAATAACTTCATGTGCACCAGTCTTAGCTTTTAATAATCCAACTAATCCTCCAAATAGACCACCAAATAAAACTCCAACTAAAATTGCGATAGTCACATGAAGTACAGGAGAAAAATTGTAATGAAAGCCAACATATGAGGCTCCAATTGCGCCAAAAATGAATTGTCCCTGTGCGCCAATATTAAATAATCCTGATCGAAATGCTAATGCAACTGAAAGTCCGCTCAGAATTAAAGGTGTTGAAGTTACGATGGTTTCAGATAAAGGGTAAAAGCCATGGAGCACTCCAGATTGCCTAGATAAATTAATATCAAAAATAGATCCTTGAAAAACCGCTAAGTATGAATTTCCAATTTTTGCTCCTGCTGAAGTTAAAAATTTTCCGGGCGAAGAGATCTGTGACATAACTGCTGCATCTGTGAGAACAATAATTATTCCACCAATTAGAAACGCAAAAATAAATGCTAAAAAAGGCAGCAAGGTGTTGCTACGAATCTTTTCAAGTAATTTTTTCATTATTTGATTCCGGCCATCATTAAGCCAAGTTTTTCTCTTGTAATATCAGGAGAAACTATGCCAACTATTTCTCCCTTATAAATAACAGCGATTCTATCCGCCAAGGCAGTTACTTCATCTAATTCACTGCTAATTAATAGCACCGCTCGATTTGCATCTCGTTCTGCCAATAATCTCTCATAAACGAATTCAATTGAACCAACATCTAATCCTCTTGTTGGTTGAGATGCAATAACAAGCTCAACTGTACGTGAAAGCTCTCGAGCTAGTACAACTTTTTGTTTATTTCCACCAGAAAGTGATGAAGCATTTTCAAAGATACTCTGGGTTCTTACATCAAACTCTTTAACCAATTTACTGGCATTTTCTCGAACAAACTCCTTATCAATCTGACCGCGCCCAGCCACAGGTGCTAAATCATGAGTATCTAAAATTAAATTCTCAGCAATGCTAAAGCTCCCAATTAGCCCATCTAACTCTCTTGATTCAGGAATAAAAGCAACTCCGGCATGAAGTGAATCTCTTACACTCTTTCCTAAAATTTCCTCATTATTGATCTTAACTGAGCCAGTTACATGGCTTTCTAGATTAACTAATGCCCTAGCTAGCTCAGATTGGCCATTTCCTTGAACGCCCGCAATAGCAAGAATTTCACCAGCCTTAATCTCAAGTGAGATGCTATTTACAATTTTTCTTCCAACTGAGTTAAAAATATTTAAATTTTTAATATCTAAAATCGTTTTACCAAGTTTTGCTACCGATTTATTTGGAATCAAATCCACTGAACGGCCGACCATCATGCTGGCTAGCTCCTCTTGAGAGCTGGTAGGTGAAGTTACACCAACTACCTTACCGAGACGGATTACTGTGATCTTATCTGCCACTGCTTTTACTTCCCGCAATTTGTGAGTAATAAAAATTATTGCTGTTCCTTTAGCTTTCAATGCTCGCATAATATTTAAAAGTTCATCGGTCTCTTGCGGAGTAAGAACAGCGGTTGGTTCATCTAAAATCAAAACCTTTGCGTCATACATTAGTGCTCTAATAATTTCCACCCGCTGTTGGATACCTACTGATAAATCCTCAATTAGGGAATCTGGATTAATATCAAACTTAAACTCTTTGGCAATACTTGCTATTTTTACCTTTGCGTCATCAAGGGTGAGAATTCCGTGCTTAGTTTGTTCGTGTCCTAAAACGATATTTTCTGCAACTGTAAAA